>Ga0075029_100000010_pt1 | contig 76104 bp, 63 predicted proteins | sample LitLauG_LLR_2013_FD_71391 | JGI IMG/M metagenome (GOLD analysis project Ga0075029, IMG submission 71391) | Freshwater sediment microbial communities from North America - Little Laurel Run_MetaG_LLR_2013 | ecosystem: Environmental > Aquatic > Freshwater > Creek > Sediment | place: USA... | reverse complement strand
TGCACGATGTGGGCAAGCCGCCGACATTCCGTGTGGCTCCGGACCGCATCCGCTTCGACAATCACGTCGAGGTTGGCGTCAAAATGGCGGAGGAAATTTGCCAGCGCCTGCGCTTTTCGAACGACGACACGGCGCAGATTCTCTCGCTGGTCGACAATCACATGCGCTTCGGCCATGTCGGGCGCATGAAGGAATCGACGTTGAAGCGATTCCTCCGCCTGCCTGCGTTCGACGAGCATCTGGCGCTGCATCGCGCGGACTCCCTGGCGAGCCACAGAAATTTAAGTACCTATGAATTCCTCAAGCAGAAGCAACAGGAAATTCCAGAGGGAAATATTCGCCCGGCTCCCCTGGTGACCGGCGACGACCTGATTGCGGCCGGACACAGCCCGGGGCCGAAGTTCCGCGAGATCCTGAACGCGGTGGAAGATGCGCAACTGGAAGGCCGACTGGCGTCCCGCGATGCCGCTTTGGAATTTGTGCGGCAGCAATTTCCGGCGTGAACGATGGCGGCCCGTTTTCAACAATTTCAGAGTGCTAGAATCTGATGTTCACAATGCAGAAGCAACACCAATTGGAGCAGGCCAATCGCGGCCTGGAAAAGATCGTGGCGCAATCGCTACGGCAGATGCCGGCGGCGGAAGCGCCGCTGATCGCGTGGCCTCTCGTATGCGGCTCGGCTGTTGCTGAGCGCACACGGGCGCTTGGCTTTGAGGCAGGCATTTTGCGAATCGAAGTCGCCGACGCGGGATGGAAAGCCGAACTGCAGACTCTGGCGCCGCGATATTTGGCGGGCATCAACCAGTACACGACGGAAACGGTTTATAGAATCGAATTCGTGGTTGCCGGGCAGGTACCTTTAGAGAAGCGCACCCGCTGAACTGCCACCCATGTTATGAAAGTCACCGAAAAAGATGTCGCCTACGTCGCGGATCTGGCGAACCTGGAGCTCACGGAGGAGGAACGCACAGGCATGCTGCGCGACCTCAATTCGATCCTCGAGTATGTCGACCGGCTGAACGCGTTGGATACATCCGACGTTCCGCCGATGGCGCAGGTTTCCAGCCGCTACGGCGTCAATGAATCCAAGCAGGCTGGCGAGCGATTCGCGTACGCTGTTCGCGAAGATATTCTGGAGGGGCTGCGAAAATCTTTGCCTCATTCGGAAGCCTTGGCCAACGCCCCGGATGCGGACGAGCATTTCTTCCGCGTGCCGAAGGTGATCGAGCGGTAAGCATGGAACTTAACGCACTCACCATCGACGCGGCCCGCTCCGCGGTCCAAGAGCGTACGACGACTGCGTTCGCGCTGGCGGAAGCTCACTACGCGCGCATTGAAAATGAAGACGGCCAAATTGGCGCGTTCCTCACTTTGTGCAAGGACCGCGCGCTGGAGCAGGCGGACCGCATCGATCGCATGGCGGCCGAGGGCAAGCCATTGCCACCGCTGGCCGGCGTGCCGGTTGGAATTAAGGATGTGATGAGCACGCGGGGCGTGCGCACGACTGCGGGATCGAAGATTCTGGAGCACTATATTCCTCCCTACGATTGCACGGCGGTGGCGCGGCTGGAATCTGCGGGTGCGGTCGTGCTCGGCAAGATGAATTGCGACGAGTTCGCGATGGGATCGTCGAACGAGAACTCGGCGTATCGGCCGGTGCGCAACCCGCGAGATCTGAGCCGAGTTCCGGGGGGATCGTCGGGCGGCTCCGCGGCGGCGGTGGCGGCGGATATGGCGGTGGTCACGCTGGGTTCGGATACAGGCGGGTCTATTCGGCAGCCGGCGTCGTTCTGCGGCGTGGTGGGGCTGATGCCAACCTATGGCCGGGTTTCGCGCTATGGGCTTATCGCGTTTGCATCTTCGCTCGACCATATTGGCCCGCTGTCTAAAACGGTGAAGGACGCGGCGATTGTGCTGCGCACGATTGCCGGGCGCGATCCGATGGATTCGACATCGTCTGATTTGCCGGTGCCGGACTATGTTGCCGAACTCGATAAGCCGGTCAAGGGAACGAAGATCGGCGTGGCGAAGGAATATTTCGGCGAAGGTCTGGACGATGAAGTTCGAAACGCGGTGGAAGTCGCGATCGACAAATTGAAGAGTTTGGGATGCGAAGTCATTCCCGTCTCGTTGCCCCACACGCCTTATGCGATTCCGACCTATTACCTGATCGCGACCGCTGAGGCATCATCGAATCTGGCGCGCTACGACGGTGTTCGCTACAGCCACCGCGCGCGTGGAGTGAAAACTCTTTCTGAGATGTATCGCCGCAGCCGCGATGAGGGGTTTGGGGCCGAGGTGAAGCGGCGCATCATGCTTGGCACCTATGCCCTCAGCGCCGGCTACTATGATGCGTATTATTTGAAAGCGCAGAAGGTGCGCACACTGCTGACCCGCGATTTTGATGAGGCGTTCAGCAAGGTGGATGCGATCGTGACCCCGACGAGTCCAACGGCGGCATTTCGGTTGGGTGAGAAATCCGATGATCCGCTGGCGATGTATTTGGCCGATATCTATACGGTGACCGCGGACTTGGCGGGAATTCCGGGGATTTCGGTGCCTTGCGGGCACACGCGCGAGAAGCTGCCGATTGGATTGCAAATTCTGGGCAAGCACTTTGATGAGAGCATGATCTTGCGACTAGCCCACGCGTTCGAGCAGGCAGCTTAGGACACAGCGTCTTCAATCGGTTCGTAGTAGCGTTCGCCCGCGCAGGATCGGCATAGCAGTTTCCCCTCGCGGCGAACCTCTCTGCGAAAGTTGATTCCCTCGCCACACTCTTCGCAGGCAATTCTTTCGCCCTTGTAGCCCGGAAATTCTTCCGGAGGCAAATCCACCTTGACCCACTGGGTCGCGAATAAGTCGTGGTCAGTCATTTCGCGGTACGCCAGCATTTGCTGCTGATTCTTGCTCTCGATCTCGGGGTGCAGCTGGCGGGCCAGCGCTTTGGATGACTCTTTCGCCGCTATGCGGATTGCCTTGCCGGTATTCACGTCCACAAACGTGGCCGCCATTTTGCCCCAGTCGCGGAACTTGAGCGCGCGTTTGCCGAGCCGGCATCCGGTTACCACGGCCACCGCGTCGGTAGCGCAGCGGTCGATCTCGACGAATGTGACCAGGCGCTTGCGATCCTTGCCGTGTGGATCATCGATGCCGAGTTTCTGCAGTCCAAGCATTGCCAGACGCACGCCCAGCACCTGGCCCGCACAGAGGTGCCCGTGAGCCTGTTCGGCGTCGCGGAGATATTCTTCGAGAGATTTCATAGTAGCTGTCAGCTATTAGCTTTCAGCTCTCAGCTTAACACCGCTGAAACAGCTACTCGATAGGCTGGGACGGCTCACTTCCTTTTCCAGCGGATGCCGTCTTTGGTGATTTCGACCAGAATTCCGGCCTCGGCAAGTTCCGCACGGAGGGCGTCTGATTTTTTGAAATCGCGGGCTGTGCGTGCGGCCTTCATCTCAACGATCTTCGCATCAATGTCGGAGTCCGCGAGTTGCGCGGATTGCACGGCTTCGCGAAGTTCGTTGCTGACATCTTTCTCGCGGCCCTCGGTCGGCGCCCAATCGAGAACCTGCTTCATCTTGGGCAGGTCGTTATCCTCGAGGACGGCGAAGACCTCGTCAAAGTTTCGCAGAGCAGAAAGCAGCGCCGGCACGTCGTCTTTCCTGATGCCGCCCGTGTCGAGAGCGGTGTTCGCCTGGCGCACCATATCGAAGATTGCGGCCTGCGCCTGCGCCGTGTTCAAGTCGTCGTCGAGGGCTGTGCGCATGCGTTCGATTGTCTGACTTGCGAGCGATTGCATTTCTGCGTTACTGCCTTCGGCGAAGTTGGCCGCCTGCAGGCGCTGGCGGAAATTCCGCAAACGCTCCACGGATACGGCCGCCTGCTTCAGACCGTCGAAAGTGAAGTTGAGTTGATTGCGGTAGGGAACCGAGGTGAGCAGATATCGAATCGACGAGGGCTTGTGGCCTTTCAGGACCAGGTCGCGCAAGGTGAAGAAGTTTCCCAGGCTCTTCGACATCTTCTCGCCTTCGACGAGAAGAAACCGCGCATGAAACCAGAAATGCGAGAACGGCTTGCCGGTGAGCGATTCTGATTGTGCGATTTCATTTTCGTGATGGGGAAAGACGAGGTCTTCTCCCCCGGCGTGCAGGTCGAAGCTCTCGCCGAGTTGCTCCATCGACATGACGGAACATTCGAGATGCCAACCGGGACGCCCCGGCCCGATCGAAGTGTCCCATGAAGCCTCGCCGGGCTTGGGCGACTTCCAGAGCGCGAAATCGCGGGCGCTGTCTTTGTCGTATTCGTCGACGTCGACGCGGGCGCCGTCGAGCATGCCTCCGAAATCTTTTTTCGAAAGTTTTCCGTACTGCGGGAATTTCGCGATGCGAAAGTAGTACGAGCCGTCGTCGGTGCGGTACGCGATTCCTTTCTCCACCAGCTTCGCAACAAAATCGCCCATTTCCTGGATGTGCTCCGTCGCCCGCACCAGGATGGGCTGTTCAATCCCGATCAAGGCGGAGTCTTCGAGAAATGCCTTCTCATACTTCGCGGTGTACTGCTGCACGCTGATGCCGTCGCGGCTGGCGTTGCGGATGATCTTGTCGTCGACGTCGGTAATGTTCATGACGTGGCGGACCTGATAGCCGCTCTGGCGGAAGAAGCGCCGAAGCAGATCGACGGCTATAAATGTACGGAAGTTGCCGATGTGTCCGTAGTCGTAGACCGTCGGACCGCAGGCATACATGCGAACTTCGTTGTCGCGAAGCGGATGAAATTCCTCAACCCGCGAAGACATGGTGTTATAAAGACGAAGCGCCATAGTGGTTTCAAGCCAGCAAGATGAACCCTAGATTCTAGGGTCGCGCAGAGGACGGGTCAACTCCGCCGCCCCTCAACTCGCCGGGCCGGCAGCGGGCGGCAAAGCGTGAGTGGCCTGGCGCAAACGGTTGGGCAGAAGGACGAGGTAATGGAGTGCTGACAGGATGGTAAAGATAAACGTCGCCCACAGGAAGACGGTGAGCGCAATCCAGACCCAGCGCGCCCGGTGAACTTGAAATAAAAGCACAAAGAAGACCGCACTGATTTGGGAAAACGTGTTCGCTTTGCCGAAAATGCCCGGCCGAAAGTCCCTCAACCCTGCGATCGCAAAAAGGACCGCGCTGGCTGCGAGGATCGAGATATCGCGGCTGAAGACCAGCACGGTGTATTTCCAGGGAATTTTGTGCAGGATCGACAGGACGAGAAACATCGTGCTCAACAGAAGCTTGTCAGCAATCGGATCGAGGTACTGTCCCAGCAAAGTCTGCTGGTGCAGCGTACGGGCCAGAAGGCCATCGAGGCCGTCACTGAAGCCAGCAATTACGAAGACGACCAACGCCCAAAGGTAGCGTCCCTCGACGAGGTGAATCACGACAAAGGGAACGAAGATCATTCGCAGCAGTGTGAGTTGATTGGGAGCTGTGAAGATTTGATAACGCCTCACGCACGCTCCTCGACGTTGACTGTTTGTCTGCCTGGCGTGAGTGCAGCCGAGGGCTCCCGTCCAGTTTTCGCGAAAAAGCGCTGCGAAAGCGAGGGCAGGTTCCCGTCGGGCAAATCGAGTTCGGCGCGCTCGATGCGATGCATGGGAAAGAAAACGACGGCAGGCGTGAACGGTTCGCCGTTTTTCACCATGACCGTCAGGTCTTCGAACGAGGCGAGTTCGGCTCCACTCAGGCTCAGGCCTTCGCGGCCGAGCGCGAGGATCATTCCCCAGAATTTCTCCCTTGGATTGGAAAGCGTCACGACGACAACGGCGCCGGGAAGAAAAGGATCCTGAGAGTTAGTTGGAACGGCAGCATCCACGGTCAACACTTTGGGTTCCACCGGATGATTGTCGCCAAGCGCGGCTCGCATTGCAACTGGGACCCGGGAATAACTGGGTTTGGGTTGACCCGGCAGGCGAATGAAGGCGGGTTTGTGTTTCAAAAAGCTCCGCGCAGAAACGACGCCAGTTGCCAGCCGTCCATGTACTTGTACGGCGTCTCGCCGGTCGTGTAGTGGCCGCAGGGCAGCACGACTACTTTGTGGTCGAGATGGTGGCGGGCGAATTCATCCACCGCTTGCTGCGAAAATTCCGGCAGGAAGGTCAGGTCGTACCTGGCATAGATGATCAGCGACTTCTTCGGCCAGCGCGCGAATTGATTGAAGTACGCCATCGGGCTGATCGCCATCCACGCCTGGCGCAGCTCTTCGAGATCGATGGCCTGCTCGATGCCCTGCCGGATGTGGCGCGTGGACTGGCCGTGCCAGACGACATCGGCGAAGTAGCTCGAGGCATGATTGAACGCGGCCACACGGATGCGCGGATCGTGCGCGGCTGCGAGAAATGCGTAACACGATCCCAGGCTCGTTCCCAGGATGCCGAGGCGCGTGTAGCCCTGCTGTTCGAGCCAGTCTAGGCAGCAGCGCACGTCGATCACGCCCTGCCGGGCGGCGTCGAGCGTGCGGCCGATGTTGGCCGAGACCGCGTAGTCGGCGCGCCCGATCTCGGCGGGCATGCGAATGTCGTGATAGGGCATGCTCAAGCGCAGCACCGAAATTCCGAGGAGGTTGAACACGCGGCAGAGGCTGGCGTAGGCGATCGCGTCGGAGTTCCAGTGCGGCAGAAGCACGATAGCGCGGCGGCCTTGCGTGGGAAACCAGCGTGCGTTGGCGAGATTGTTTTCCGGATACGGCGTGCGCACCGGCGAGGTGAAGCGCAGGAATTCCGCGAACGTACCTTTTACCTTGGCCGCGAGTTTGGCATCCGGCACCGCGCGGGTGGAGAAGACCTGCACTTCGCGGCTCTCCAGACGAAAATCGCTGGGCCGCGCATAGGAAAAGAAATCGTCGCTGGCGGCGACGATACGGCGGCTGTAATCGAGAAAAAACTTTTCAGGATTTTCCGGCGCGCGGCCGGGATGAAATCCGTTGCGGCAGGGCCACTCGCGCGCCCACTCCACGCCCCACTCGAGCGGACGCACCACGCGGTTGTTGTCCACCGAGGTGAGGCGGTGCTCCCAGTCGTACATCCACTGTGCGTAGCGGGAAGGCATGCTGAACATTGTTAGTGTAGCAACGCAGGAGCCCGTGACGAGGCGCGGTGCAGGCAATGGGAGCAATTGGCGGGTGAGCGGGGCCCATGCGAACTCGGGGGCAAATGCAAACGCGTCCGAAGGACGCTTGATAGTAGCCCGGCGTTTCAACGCCGGGTAGACTGCATAATCCAGACATCGCATCCCGTAGGGATGCTTGAACTTCACCCCCAAACGAATTTCGGGTCGTATTCCACGCCATTCTTCTTTAAGAAGGCCACGAACTCTTCCTCGAAGTTGCGCTTGCGGTGATGTTCTGCCTGATTCCTGATGTAATCGATTGTATCGCTCTTTTGTGAGGCTCCCAAAGTAAACGCTCCGTAGCCTTCTTGCCAGGCAAAGTCTTTTCCAAATTTTTCGTTCATCCAATGCGAGGACGCGCCCTTCACCAATTGGACGGCTTTAGACAATGGCATGGTCGCTGGTAACGACAATAAAACGTGTGCGTGGTTTTCGGTTCCACCTACGATGATGGCCTTGAATCCGTTCTTGCGGGCCACGCCGCCAATAAATGCCCATAGATCGGGTTGAGCATCCGCAGAAATTAAGTTACGACGTTCTTTTGTCGAAAAGACGCAATGAATGAGTTCAGAAACGTAAGTGTGCGCCACAGGACCTCCGGGAGATTTCAGCCGTCCCTACGGGACGGGTTCAGACAATCTCAGCTTACCCGGCGTTGAAACGCCGGGCTACTTTCGGGCGCCCTTAGGACGCTTTTTCCCTCCCGAAATGGGCAGCCGTCGCAACTGTCCATTTGGCCGCGGGACAGCCGGGAGTGGCTGTCCCTACACCAACCAATTAGCTTAAATATCGGCGCGGGACTCGCTTGGAGATGTTACACAGGATTTCGTAGGGGGAGCTGTTTGCCAGCCGGGCATGTTCGAGGGCGTCGACGCTGACTCCGTCGCTGCTGCCCAGCAGGATTACCTCATCGCCGACCGAGACGCCGGGGATTCCGGTTACGTCCACAAGCGTGAGATCCATCGAGATGCTGCCGACGATTGGGGCGTAGTGGTCACGGACGATGACGCGGCCGCGGTTGGAGAGTTGGCGGTTGTAGCCATCGGCGTAACCCACCGGCAGTACGGCAACGTGGGCAGGCGCTTTGGTGACATAGGTTCCGCCGTAGCCGAGCGGATGATTTGCTCCGAAATCACGCATGGAAAGGATGCGCGTCTTCCAGGTGAGAATGGGCTTGACCGCGAGGCGCAGCGTGCCGCCGCTGACCTCGCGTCCGGCGCGCAGGAAGGGAAGATAGTAGCCGTAAAGAGCGACTCCGGGACGCACCATGCTGCGGGTTTCCGGCGCGGGGTTTTGATCATTCGACCAGGTTTCGCGGCGCGAGATGATGGCGCTGGTATTTGCTATGTGCACGAGAGCGGGCTCGAGTCCAGCCTCGCGCACCATGCGGCGGGCTTTCTCGAATGTGCGTTCCTGCTCGGCGACCGAGGGAGCGTCCATAATCTCGGACGATGCCAGATGCGTAGAGAGTCCATCCATGGCTACGTGCCTGGCCGCATTCAACGCGGCCAGCACCGCGGGAAGCTGATCGATGGCGACTCCCAGGCGGCCCATGCCGGTATCAACTTTCAGGTGCACTGGATGCCGCGCCACTCCGAGCGTTGCGGCGGCCTTATCCAGAGATTCAATCTGCCACGGTTCCCAGACCGTGGGAGTCAGACGCTGGCGGACGATCTCGGTTTCTTCGCCGCGCCAGAAGCCGGTCATGAGAAGAATGTTGGCGCGTAAGCCGGCCTCGCGCAGCGGGATCGCCTCGTCGAGCGAAGTCACGCCCAGCCAGCGGGCGCCTTCGGCTTCGAGCGCGCGCGAGCACTCGACCGCACCGTGACCGTAAGCGTCGGCTTTGACTACCGCGCACACCACCACGTTTGCCCCGACGTGCTTTTGCACGGTGCGGAAATTTTGCCGCAAGGCGGCGAGAGAGACTTCGGCCCAGGTGGGGCGGGTCGCCACGCGGTTCAGAATTTCGGCGGTAGTTGCCACTTTCGCGATTATAGCGGGAGCAGCATGTCTACTGAGGTTACGGTGGGGCTACTCCCGGAATCACACGCCGCAGACCACTTCATTTCACTCCAGGTGGAAGTTCACAGTAATCTTGGTCTCGACCTCGATGGCGTCACCGTTCAGGATGTACGGTCGATAGCGCCATTGGCGCACGGCATCGACTGCGGCGCCGACCAGCAGGGGATGTCCCGTGAGCACGCGCAAATTCTCAATGGCGCCATCCTTGCCGATCACCGCCGATAGAAGCACTTGTCCTTGAATGCGAGCAGTTCTGGCGAGCGATGGATAAGTCGGCTCAACGCGACGGATCAGATTGCCTTCCAGCATGCTCGAGGTGCGAAACTGGCGCTCGCTGGGGGCGGGCGGTGGCGGAGGAGGAATCACATTGCGGCTGAGGGAGTCGAAAAAAGAATTCCTCACTCCATTCGACGAGCCTGGCCCCGTCGATCCCACAATACCCAGATCGTTATAGCTGACCTGCGGCGGGGCAGTCGTTTCGGTGACGTTGGCTATGTGCCGGGGGATCTCTCTCGGCGCGATCAGAACGTTGTCCACGAGATTGCTTTGAACGATTGTTACGGTTCGTTGACGTTGTACAGGTGTACGAGGCGGAGGTGTCCCTAACGATATCGGCGTGGGAAGAATTCTGGTCTCTGGCAAACCAACAGTCCGCAACAGCGGGATGAGCAGCAGCGATGCCAGCACGATGGCTTGCAGCGCGAAGGAAGTGAGCGTGGTCCAGTTGCGGCGCGAGCGTTGCGCCCAGGAAGTTTCCAGCATCGCATTGGCAAAGATACTTTCAGGCATGATGTCCTCCCAGCGTGAATCTGTTTGCTGGTATGGACACCACAGCCTCGCGTTGCAGGAGCGCTGCAGAAAATAAAAAAGGCCGCGTATTCACGCGGCCTTGTGGAACTTTCCGGACATGATAGGTGTCCAGGCTAAAGTTATTTTGGCGGCTCAGCCGGCTTTTGCGCAGGAGGCTTCGCAGCCCCCGCACCGGGCGCAGGCTTGGTCGTCGCAGGCTTGGCTGTTCCAGCCGGAGGGGGTGCGGGCACGCCCGACTGTACGTTGTAGGCGTCCACGATCGGCTTGGTGATGTCCACCTTCTCCGCCCACCAGAGCACCGGGCTCTGCGGCCAGACCTTGGACGTATCGACGATCACGCCGAAGCCATTTTCCTGTGCGTACTTCACAATGAGTGGCGCCATCTTCTGCAGAACGCGGCCTGCGATCTCCTGCTGCTGATTGCCGGCTTCCTCCTGAAAATCCTGGTAAGTGCGGTCGAAGGATTTCTGCTTGGTTTCGATCTGCCGCTTCAGAGTGGCGGCGGCGTCTTCGTTCAGTTTGTCGCCTTGAGTAGAGAGCTGCTTCTTCAGGCTCTCCAGTTCATCGTTCTGAGCCTTCAGCTCGGTCTGTTTGGGCTCGAACTTCTTGCTGAGGGCTTCCATGTCGCGGCGGCCTTCGTTGCTGCCGATGATCGCGTCGTTGATGTTGATGGTTCCCACCTTGGTACCGCCGCCGGTCGCCACAGTGGTGCCGGCGGGCGCCGCGGCAGGGGTATCCGCCGGCTTCGTAGCAGCGGCGGAGGAGGGCGCATCAGGGGTGGTTTGGGCCAGTGCGGAGATGGTGATCAGTGCCGCAGCAGCCAGGGAAAGTCGCAGGAACTTGCTTGTCATCGGGTCGATTGCACTCCTCGGACCATGCTCTTCAGAACATGGTTCCACGTATGAACGTCTCTGTCAGAAATTGTTCAGTCAACGCCGGACCGCACTGAATGAGGTCTCCGCCATTTGAGCGGCCGCCGTCGGATGGGCGCACGGATTGCCAGCGTTACACGCCTCACCCATGGGAACTCTCACACGCGCGCGAGCTCTCTCCTGAATTCTGGCGTGATCCCAAACATTATAAGTACGCCAGTCCACCGCCGTCAAACAAACTAGAACGTCGTGGCCACCGTAAACCGGAATGTCTTGCGCGGCTCCCGCAACAGGAAGCTTGGCGAATAGGTATTGACCGCCAGGTGGTACGTGTAGTCGCCTGCGGCTTGGTACGTGCCCGTTGGGAACATGGCCCGGGTTACCGGAATCGGCGGGGTTGCGTTTTCGTCGAGGCGCAGGGGGTTGTAGGCCCAGTAAATTCGGAACGGCGCATTGACCACCGGCAGGAACATCTGCAACTCCAGCCCGGTCGACATGCGCGGACGCCAGTTGGTGGAATTCAGAACCTGCAGATATTGCGAGGGCGACGGGTTCAGCCGGCTGCCGAGAGAACAACCGGTCGGCAACGTTGGATCGTAGGTCGGGCAGCCAAAGTAGGTGCTGATGACCTGGTCGTACTGCTGGGTCGCGATCTGAAGCTGCGAACGGCGAGTAATGGCGTCGATGCCACCGTCAATGAAAGGAACGATAGCCACCGGTCCGGCAATGGTGATGCGGTACTCGAGGTTGCCGACCACGCTGAGGTCGCCGCCCGGGAACACGATCTGATCGATGGGAATTGGAACCGTCACGCAATTGGATTGCGGAGACGGCAGCGTCGCGATGCAGGGCCGAGCGGGATTCACCGGGATGGGGGTGTTGTCGGGATTTCTCAGAACGATCGATCCGGCGCTCGGCAAGAATGCCACTGGCGACACCGAGCGAATATCGAAGCCGCGAACATCGTTTTCGCCACCCATAAAGAAGCGCTGGAAGGGGGGAGCGACCAGGCCGCCGAAGCCGCTAATGTACGATCCCTGCACCCTGTATCCGACCGCATTGCGCCGCTTGTTCACCGGAATGAATTTTTTGTATTCAATGATCGGCCGGATCGAGCGGACCGTGCCGCCGATGCCGGCGAACTCCGCGCCCAGGGTCATCTGGTGGCCGCTGTGGGGAGAGATTCCGCTGTCGAGGGTGTTGAACGAGAAGTTCGGGAAAATCTTGCTGGTAATAATTCCGTTGACCGCATTCGGGCCGGAGATGCCGCGGAAGGCGATGAAATCGAACAGGGTCTTCGAGGCGGTGCTCAAAGGCAGCAGGGTGGAGCGGTCCAGCGAGTAGGTGATTCCTATGCGCTTGAACGATCGTTTCAGCGGATAGCTCAGTGAGGTCGTGCCGCCCACGCTCGACTGCGAGTAGTTCTGCAGATTCTGCAGAACGGCGCTGGGCAGATTCAGATTCTGCCCGCTGAAGATCGAGAGCTGGCGGGCCTGGTCATAGCTGACCTTGTTGCCGAAGATGGTGAACCCGAACTGCAGCGGGCGGTCGAACATGTAGGGCTGCGTATAGCCGAATAATGCGCTGCGCGCCAGGTTTCCCAGGCTGATCTGGACCTGCAGGGTTTCGCCGCGGCCCAGAAAGTTATTGGTCGAATAGTTCAGCCCGATGAAGGCGCCCTCCAGCCCGCTGACGCCGCCGTTCAGGCCGATGCTGTTCTTGCCTTTTTCCTTTACGTGCAGGGTCAGATCGACCTGCCCGTTTTTCTCGTCGAGTTTTTTCTCGGTGACGTTGGGATCGTCGGGCTTGAGCTGATCGAAGTACGACAGTTGATTCAAGCGCAGCAGGCTCAGTTCCCACAGCTTCGAGTTGTAGATGCCGCCTTCTTCGAGCGCCAGTTCGCGGCGGATGACTTTATCGCGAGTGGTCGTATTCCCCACGAACTCGATGCGGCGAACATAGAACTGCTTGCCTTCGTCGACGTCGATGTCCAGGTCGGCCGTCTTCTTTTCGTCGTCGAAGGTCGTCGAGGGAACGCCCGTGTAGTTGATGTATCCAAACTCGCCGTAAGCTTTGCGCAGGTTCTCAAGGCCTTTGGCAATCTTCTCACGGCTGAAAATGTCGCCGTCTTTGATCGGGAACAAGCCGCGTAGTGCGGCGGTGTTGGAAATGGCTTTGTTGTTCTTGAACGTGATCTTGCCCAGCCGGTAGCGATCGCCTTCTTCGATAGGCATGGTGATATCGACGGCTTTGCCTGGTCCGGCCTGCAGCAGCGGGATGTGAAAGCCCTGGTGCCCGGTATCGTGGATCTCCGTCTTGGCGTCTCCGGGCACGTTCATTTTGAAATAGCCGCGATTCTGATATTCGGCGCGGACGCGTTCGGTATCTTCCTCCAGCTTGGTCGCGTCGTAGGTCTTGGCGAAGATATTTTCGAGGAAGATGGAATGGGGCACGCCGATCGGCTTCAGGTTCTTCATCGCTGCGCGCAGAATGCGACTCTGGAGGTGCTTGTTGCCTTCGAAGCGGATCTTGCCGACTTTGACTTTGGGGCCTTCTTTTACCACGAAGGTGATGCCCACCGACGCGGGCGGAATTTGCCGCACTTCGGTGCGGATCGTTGCGAACTGGCGTCCGTGCTCGGAGAGCAGTCCCTTGATGGCGACTTCGGCCTTCTTGATGCGCGTCGGATCGTACTGGCTCTCCACCGAGAGCCCGACTTTTTCCAGCTTGAAGCGGTCGAGCACGTCGCTGTTCGAGACCGCGTTCAGTCCGGTGTAATTAATTTCACGGATCGTCGGCTTTTCCTTCACCTGCACGAGTAGGCGCCAGCCCTTGGGCGTCTGTTCACGGGTGAACTTGATATCTTCGAAGTAGCCTGTGTTCCACAGCGAGTTGAAATCGCGCTCCAGCGCGGACGGATCGTAAATGTCCCCCGGCTTGGTGAAAATTCGAGCGAGGATGGTTTCTTTGGGGATACGGCGATTGCCGGTGACGTCGATCTCGGAGACGACGTCGGTTTGGGCCAGGACAGCCGTCGCGGCGCTCAAGCACAAAAAAATCGCTGCGAAGGTCCAGACCGCCCGCCAAGTCATCCGGAAAGAGCTGCCGAATGAATGAGATGGCACGTGCGTAGCGCTGCGAGCAGAAGCTCGGGCGGGCACAACAAGATTCTCCGGATGAAAGCGAAACTGAATCGCTAAGACCTCAGGCTCTGGGATGTAAGAAAACTGTAATTATACGGTAGAGCAACAGAAAGCGTCCAAGCCGCGACTCTTTGCGTGCGTCTTCTGGTCGCTTTTGACGCGCTCTTTTCTGAACAGATCGCCCACCAGGTTCCGAGCACTGAATGCCTGGTGTCGCCCTGACCATCAATCACTTGCCGCTAACTTTTGGCTTGAATAACTCTACCTCAACCAAGACGGAATAAAACGTGGCCGAGTTGCCCATGTCGGTAAGTTTTTCTGAGGTTAAGCTGTTGATGCTTTGAAAGCCGGGCGTCAGCTTCGCCCAATTCAGGCTGGCGGAAACCACGCCGGGCTGCACTTTGCCGTCGACGCGGGCCTTCAGTTCGATTTCTCCACGACGATTGAAGACGCGAACGCGAGTTCCGTCGGCGATGCCGCGCGCCTTTGCGTCGGCCGCTGAGATTTCCAGCAGGCCCGGCTCTTCCATCTCCTGAACGGAAGATACGTTGCAAAACGTGGTATTCAGGAAATTGTCCGACTTGCGCGCCAGCAACTCTAACGGGAATGCGCGATTGTTCTGGTTGTGCCGCGATTCCGTGGGAGGTTTGAATTCCACCACCGGATCGAGTCCCAGCGCTTTCAGTTCCTCGCTGTAAAGCTCAGCCTTGCCGGAAGGCGTGCGGAAGTTGCCGCGGGAAAAGGGAAGGAAAGGTTCGCCCGACTGACCACTGGCCACTGAACACTGTCCACTGAAATTCAGCCGCACATAAGGATCGCGCTCCAGCCGATCGCGATCAATTCCCTCGAGCCACGGATTCGGCGAATCGAGCGCCAGATCGATCATCTCGTCTACGCTCTCGCCGAAACAATCTTCGGTGAATCCCATGCGATCGGCCAGTGCGCGAAACACTTCCACATTCGACCGGCACTCGCCCTGCGGCTCGATGGCCTGATGCGAGACCTGCAGATAGTAATGCCCGTAGGACTTTTGCAGATCCTTGTGCTCGAAGAAAGTCGTAGCGGGCAGCACGATGTCGGCATAGTCGGTGGTATCGGTGAAGAACTGCTCGTGCACGACAGTGAAGAGATCGAGCCGCTTAAGCCCGCGCACCACTTGATCGTGATTGGGGCAACCCGCTGCCGGATTGGCGTTGTAGACGAACAAGGCCTTCACCGGCGGATCATTCGCCGTGTTCAGCACGCGTCCCAACTCGACCATGTTGACGGTGCGGGCCTCGCGGCCCAGCGCGGTCGTCATCAGGTCAGGCCGCTTCAGGCCATCACTGTTGAGTTCGAACGCACCGCTCGTCGACATCTGCAGCCCGCCGCCGACTTCCTGCCACGATCCGAGAATGCAGGGCAGCATCACGATAGCGCGCGTCGCCATGCCTCCGCCTTCCGATCGCTGCACGCCGTAATTTAAGCGGATCACCGACGGCCGGACCGTCGCGTACTCGCGCGCCAGCTTGCGAATATCGTCAGCGGAAATGCCCGTCCATGGCGCCACGCGCTCCGGCGGATACTCTTTTACTTTTGCGCACAACTGCTCGAAGCCCAGCGTGTACTTCGCCACGTAGTCGGGATCGTGCAGGTTCTCGGCGATGATGACGTGCATCAGGCCCAGCGCCAGTGCGGCATCCGTTCCAGGGTTGATGGGCAAGTACCAGTCGGCGCATGCTGCAGTGCGCGTGCGGTAGGGATCGATCACCACCAGCTTCGCGCCGTTGCGCCGGGCCTCGGCGATGAAGGGCCACAAGTGAACGTTGTTGGCGTGAATGTTCGATGCCCAGGCGATGATGTACTTCGAATGCCGGAATTGCTCCGGCTCGGTACCGAGTTTTATGCCGAGAACCGATTTCAGCGCAGCCTCGCCAGCCGCCGAGCAGATGGTGCGCTCGAGTTGCGAAGCGCCCAGCCGGTGGAAGAAGCGGTGATCCATCGCGGCGCCGTTCAGCGCGCCCAGCGTTCCGCCAAAGGAGTAGGGCAGGATAGCCTCGCTGCCAAATTCGTTGCTGATGGAGCGGAAGCGGGAAGCGATCGAGTCGAGAGCCTCGTCCCAGGAAATGCGCTGCCAAGACTGTGTGGCCGAGGGGCCTTTAGGCCCAATCCTCCGCATGGGATACAGCACCCTGTCGGGCGAATACACCCGATCCAGATACTTCGCCACCTTGGCGCACAAGAACCCGCGCGTGATTGGATGTTCGGGATCGCCCTGAATCCTGGTCGCCCGCCCGTCTTGCACGGTGATCAGCACGCCGCATGCATCGGGGCAGTCGTGCGGGCAGGCAGCATGAACGATCTGCTTCATCGGTCTATCGATTATACGGTGCTTCTGCAGCGGCTTCTGAAACTCGCCACAATAAAAATCGGACGGCCCGACGGTCTGAACATCGGGTGAAATCGATTCGTATCAGACCATCGCTTCGGCGAGACCGTTCTAATCTTGCTGCAAGAACGACATGCCTGAAGGCATGTCCTGATACGAATCTTCTTGACGACCGAGAGAGATATCTAGGGCGAAACTTACTTCAACTCCAGCACTTCTTTTTCTTTCGCCTTGCTCATCTCTTCCATCTTCTTGATTTCGTCGTCGGTCAGCTTCTGGATTTCGTCGAGCGAGCGCTTCTCTTCGTCCTCGGTGATCTTCTTGTCTTTGAGCGCCTTCTTGATGGCGTCGTTGCCGTCACGGCGAATGTTGCGGATGGCGGTGCGATGCTCTTCCAGCGCCCTGTGCAGATGCTTGACCATGTCCTGACGGCGCTCCTGGGTGAGCGGGGGCACGGGCACGCGGATCATCTTGCCGTCATTCATGGGATTCAGGCCGAGGTCGCCGCCGCGGATGGCCTTCTCGATCGCTCCCAATTGCGATGGATCAAAGGGCTGCACCGTGATCAACTGCGCCTCCGGTGCGTGCACCTGCGCCACTTGGTTCAACGGCATCTGCGCACCGTAGGCATCCACGGTCACCCCGTCGAGCATATGCACCGAGGCGCGCCCGGTGCGCGTGGCCGCCATCGCCTTGCGGAAATCTTCGACTGCCTTCTCCATGCGCGTCTTCAGTTGCGCGTAGGTTTCTTTCAATCCAGCAATTGAAGCCATGATCGCCATAAAGTCAGCTCCGTCGTGATCGTCAACCAAAACTCTGAATTATAAACCTGCAAAAACAACCTGCCACGGATTCTCACGGATCAACCCGGATCGATGTCTAAAATCCGTTTGAATCCGTGAAAATCAGTGGCGATTCTAAGCGCTCACCAGCGACCCGATGCGTTCGCCCAGCACCACGCGGCGGATGTTGCCGTGCTCATTCAGGCTGAAGATGATGATGGGAAGATTGTTGTCTTTGCAGAGGCTGATGGCGGTTGAATCCATCACTTTCAGGCCGAGTTTCAGCACGTCCATGTAGGTAATGTGATTGAACTTCTTGGCTCCATCAACCTTCATGGGATCGGCGTCGTAGATGCCGTCGACCTTGGTGGCCTTGAGGATGGCGTCGGCCTTGATCTCCATGGCGCGGAGCGAGGCGGCGGTGTCGGTGGAAAAATACGGATTGCCGGTGCCCCCGGCGAAGATGACGACACGTCCTTTTTCAAGATGGCGAATGGCGCGGCGGCGGATGAAGGGCTCGGCGACCTGGTTCATCTCGATGGCGGACTGCACGCGGGTGTAGACGTTCTGCTTTTCGAGCGCGTCCTGCAGGGCGAGGGCGTTGATGACCGTGGCCAGCATGCCCATGTGGTCGGCTGAAACGCGGTCCATGTCTTTGGCCTGATGGGCGACGCCGCGGAAAAAATTGCCGCCGCCGACGACAATGGCGATCTGCACGCCCAGCTTGTGAACGTCGGCGATCTCCGCGGCGATCCCGTGGATGCGCGCCGTCTCGACGCCGAAGCCCTGGTTCGCGGCCAGCGCTTCGCCGGAAATTTTGAGCAGAATACGTTTGAAGGCAGGAGTGGTTGCGGTAGTCGTCATGATTTGGCAATCGCTACAACTGGTTCGAGGGCGTCATCCAGTGGACTACGTGATCATACTACTGCGAGGAGATGCTTCGCTGCGCCTGAAAAACGGCTCCGCTCAGCATGACGCAACTGCAAGAATAAAAACTAACAAAAAAGGCGCCCCGCAGGGCGCCAGAATTATTCGGCCTTCGGCTCCGTGGGCTTGGTGACCGCTACGGTCTCGCCTGCGTCGCCGACCTTGAAGCGCGCGAAGCGGCGCACGGCGATGTTCTCGCCCAGCTTGCCGATTTTCGCGGCGATGAGCTGCGAGATCGAGATGGTCTGGTCCTTGATGAAGGGCTGCTCGAGCAGGCAAACCTCTTCGTAGAACTTTTCCATCTTGCCGGTGACCATCTTCTCGGCGATATTCGCGGGCTTGCCGCTGGCGATGGCCTGCGCCAGAAAGATTTCCTTCTCGCGGGCAAAGTCTGCAGCCGTGACGTCTTCCTTGCGCACGTACTTGGGATCGCTGGCCGCGATGTGCATGGCGATATCGTGCACCAGGTCCTTGAAGTCGTCGGTGCGGGCGACGAAGTCGCTCTCACAATTCACTTCGACGAGCACACCAATCTTGCCGCCGGCGTGAATGTAGTGCCCCACCGATCCTTCACTGGTGACGCGCGTCGCCTTCTTGGCCGCGACGGACACGCCTTTCTTGCGCAGAATCACGACCGCCTGCTCCATGTCGCCCTTGGCTTCGGTCAGGGCCTGCTTGCAATCCATCATGGGAGCCCCGGTTTTTTCGCGGAGATCCTTCACCTGTGCTGCGGAGATATTTGCTGTAGAAGTGCTCATATGAATTTCCTTCTGTCCACTTGCGTTGTGCCTTGTCGGCAAGAGACGTTGCAAGCAACGTCTCTACATAAAATTCGACCCGCGCCGGGACGCTCTCGAAGAAACGACCCGCGCGGGTCTGATATCCAAAGCCCGGTTTTTTCGGCACGGCTAAAGCCATGCCCTTCCCAAAACCTTTACTTTCGTTGCCCGCGGTAAACTGCGCGAGTTTTTCTCGGCACTCGCGACTCGGGACTCGCTAGACCGTCTGGCTCTCGACGTGTTGCACTTCGGGTTCTTCGGCGGCCACCGGCTTCTTATGTGTTCCCGGGCCCAGCACCTCTTCCATGCTGATGTCCTCGGCGGCATCGACAGCCGATTCGGCCTCGCCATGGAACTCGCCCGGCAGCACTTCGGCAGCCTGCGCCTGATCCGTGGCGGCCTGCATGTCGGCGACCTGCTTGTCGGTCATCAACTGCGCGCCCTCGGCAATCGATTCCGAAATCTTCGAGGTGAACAGCCGGATCGCCCGCAGAGCGTCGTCGTTGCCGGGGATCACGTAATCCACTTCGGTCGGATCGCAATTCGTGTCGACCACGGCGACCACCGGAATGCCCAGCTTGCGCGCCTCGCGCACCGCGATCTGCTCCTTGTTCGAATCGATCACGAAGATCGCGTCGGGCAGGCGGCTCATATTCTTGATGCCGGCCAGGTTGGCCTGCAAATGTTTGCGCTCGCGTTCGAGCTTGATGACTTCTTTTTTCGGCAGCAGCTCGTAGCGGCCGTCGGTGGCCATCTCGTCGAGCTCTTTCAGCCGCTTCACCGACTTCTGCACCGTGACCCAGTTAGTGAGCAGTCCGCCCAGCCAGCGCTGGTTGATGTAGAACATGCCGCACTTCTGCGCTTCTTCGGCAATGGCATCCTGCGCCTGCCGCTTGGTGCCCACGAAGAGCACGATGCGGCCGTCGGCGGCCAAATCCTGCACGAACTTCGACGCCTCTTTGAACATCTTGAGGGTCTTCTGCAGATCGATGATGTAGATCCCGTTGCGCTCGCCGAAGATGTATTCCTTCATCCGCGGATTCCAGCGCTTGGTCTGATGCCCGAAGTGAACTCCGGCTTCGAGCAACTCTTTCATGGTGATGGTAGCCAATTAACCTCCTATGTAGTCTGCATCGGAAGCTTGGTACTGCTTGCCGATTGCCATTCCCGTCCCGTACCGCAGCACGGGAAGAATTGAACACCTAAACTAGTCGTTAGCCCTGAGTCCTGAGTCGCGAGCAAGAGCTCAGGACTCGGGACTCGCAACTGCAAGCGCTTTAGCGCTTGCTGAACTGGAAGCGCTTGCGAGCGCCTTTTTGTCCGTACTTCTTGCGCTCTTTGCCGCGCGAATCACGGCTGACCATGCCCTCTGCCTTCAGCTTCTTGCGCAGCTCGGCATTGAACAACATCAACGCGCGCGCCAGGCCCAGTTTCACTGCGTCCGCCTGGCCGCGTACTCCGCCGCCCAGTACATTGGCGATGACGTTGAATGTAGCCGCCGTCTCGGTCGAGGCCAGCGGAGACTTCGCCGCCGAGCGCTGTGCCGGAGTCACGAAATATTCTTCAAAGGCGCGCCCGTTGACTTTGAACTCACCGCTGCCCGGACGCAAATAAACGCGGGCAATCGCCGTTTTGCGGCGGCCCGTTCCGTAGTATTGAACCAATTCAGCCATGCTAGCTCTTAGCTCCTAGCTCTTAGCTTCTAGCTTGAACCACAAGAAGCGAGCCTAATCTTTGTGCCCACCAAACCTTGTCATCCTGAGGCGACGTCTTTGTCGCCGAAGGATCTCGGACTCAACGAACGCCGCCTTACGAAACCGCGGCCTTAGTCGTCTTGTACTCCCGCACTTCCAGCTTCAAGTCCTGCGGCTTCTGCGCCTGATGCGGATGCTTGTCGCCCTTGTACACATTCAGCTTCGAGAGCATGTGCGCCGCTAGCTTGTTTTTCGGCAGCATGCGCTTCACCGCGGCTTCAATCACCGCTTCCGGTTTGCGCACCAAACGCTTTTTGTATTCTTCGCTGCGCAGGCCGCCGGGATATCCGGTGTAATGGTGATACATCTTCTGTTCCGCTTTGAAGCCGGTGGTGCGAATCTTCTCCGCGTTAATCACGATGACGTGATCGCCGGTATCAAGAAACGGCGTGTACTGCGGATTCTCTTTGCCCATGAGGATGCGCGCGACCTGTGAAGCCAGCCGCCCGAGCGTCTGCCCGTCTGCATCCACGACGAACCACTTGCGCACAATTTCCCCCTCTTTGGGGAAATACGTAGACATCGGAAACTCTCCCAGATTTGAAAAGGGCTGCGAAAGAAGACCGCTCGTTGATTCCCCAGCGAGGACGCCAGGACCATCAGGCGGGCAACCACACTATTACCAAAGACTTTAATTTACCGGAGCCTATCGGCAATGTCAACGCTATGTTACGGAGGACAGGCCAGTGGTAATGTTATACGCCTCTCAGAAGCCCGTCCAGCGGAGGGAACGTTTCGATGGCAAACAAGAAGCAGGCCGCCCCCGGGAACGAAGCCTTGTATGACAAGCTGATCGCCACCCTCCCCGAGATCGAGCGCAAGGGCGACGCCAATCCTTACACGTCGCTCAATGGCAACATGTTCACGTTGCTGCATCAGTCAAGACTGGCGATTCGACTGCCGGAGGATGAGCGCGAGAAATTCCTGAAGAAATATAAGACGACTTTATTTGAGGCCTACGGCACGGTGATGAAGGAGTACGTGGCCGTGCCTGACGGCTTGCTGTCGAAGACGAAAGATCTGCAGAAGTATCTGGAGATGAGCTACGACTACGCCAAGACGTTGAAGGCGAAACCGACGACGAAGAAGAAGCACTGACAGTTCGGAAGCCAAGTCAGGGCTTGAGAACTAAGTCGCCTGCGAACACATGGGCATGGAGTTTGTACTTCCCCGGTCCTTCTTTGTGAATTGAGTTGCCCAGCCAGCCCTTGGGGTCGCCAAACTGGTCACCTTTTACGTCACCGAATCGCACGGAGGCGTCGACCACTCCGTACTGTGCCGGATTGCCCACCTGAACCGTCAGATCCCCTCCGGTGAGTTCCAGGTCCTTATCTCCGGTAATGCCCTCCACGGAAAGATCGCCGCCGTGCATTCTGGCATAGAGATTTGTAGTCCGGGGAACCGTGATCGTGACCGCCAATTCTTTCCTGGGCACATGAGATAGCTTGCGGTCGACGGTGTCGCCGGCGCGCTTCAGATGAATCTTGATGTTTCTGGCCAGGTCCAGATTCTTGCCCTCGGCCTTCACGGAGATTTTGTCCGAGTCGGTCCCCACGACCTGAAAATCGCCCTCATGCAGGTGCAAGCGAAGAGTGGTTCCGCCGGCGAGGTTCGCCTCGAACGGATGATCTTTGAGGTTCACACCCTGGTTGGCTTGGCTGAATGCCAAGCAGGCCAAAGTTAACGACAGCGCCACAAAAACCGCGAGGTGCCGCAGAACTCGATTCATGAGACCCTCCGTCAGACTATACGTTTCCGTTTGCGAACAAGTTCACTCGATTTCGAGCATTTTGTGCGCTGAAATTCAGGGCCTGGCCGCACTCTTCGTGGTAGGATGCTGGGCCATGGCAGCGACCTTCTTCTGGCTGCGCCGCCTCTTGGCGCTCACCCTGGCCTTGGCCGCCTTGCAGGTTTTTGCGGGCGATGAAATCGGGCAGCCCGCGCCTCGCTTCCGCGCCAAAACTACTACTGGCGAGACGTATAACAACGAGCAGGTCAAGGGCAAGGTGGTGCTCTTCGAGTTCTGGACCACCTGGTGCAAATACTGCGAAGAAGAAGCTCCGCTGGTCGACAACATCGCCAAGGAATTCAAGAGCAAAGATCTGATCGTACTCGCCGTCGACGTTCTGGAACCCGATCAGCGGGTGAAGAAATATCTGGTAGACCATCCGCGCTCTGTTCCCATCGTTCTTACGAAGGATACGAACCTCGCTGCCATGTATAACGCGCAGGTGTATCCGATCTATGTAGTAGTCGACCGCGACGGCAATATCGCCGGCGAGCAGCGTGGGGCAGGGGAGCGCGGCCTGCGGAGAATGCTGAAGCGCGCCGGGCTGGAATCGGAAGACTAGCTCGGCATCCAATTTGCTTTTGTCATCCTGAGCGAAGCGAAGGACCTATGCAATTTGCCTGCAGCATTGGCGCTGCCGGCAAATTGCATAGGTCCTTCGGCGCCGAAAGACGGCGCCTCAGGATGACAATGTGAGTGATGAGATTAAGAGCTTATTCGTAGGCCAGCGCGTCAATCGGATCCCGCTGCGCCGCCTTGACTGCGGGATACAGTGCGCCGGCCAAAGCACCCGCCAGCGCGATCAAGGTCGCCCGCAGCACCCAGGTTTCGCTCCAGAAAAGCCGCATGACCGGTTTCTCGATCATGATGATGCGCCGGGTCACCAGGCTGAGGATCACGCCCATAATTATTCCGGCGATCGCCAGCAGCATCGTCTCCCGTACCACCACATTCACGATGTACAGCTTTGACGCTCCCAGCGACTTCAGGATCCCAATCTCGCGGGTGCGCTCCATGACCGCGGTGTACATGGATTGGAAGATCACCAAGAATCCAACGACTACCGCGACTCCGATTACGATTTCGATGGCGAGATTGAATCCGGGAAGATTATCCGCGTTCATCATCGAGAGATACTCTTCCATCGATCGGACCGAATATTTCTCCATGCCGCGGATTTCTGAAATGGACTTCGTGACCAGCGGGCCGTTGGTGGGATTATCCAGCTTGAGATAAAAGGCGGAGGCGTTGCCTGTGGCGCCCACCAGATCCTGCATGGTGGTGAGCGGAATAAATTTTCGTCCCCCGGTTCCGTGGGGAACGATGCCGCAAATGCGGAACTGATGGTTCACCACTTCGACGGGATCTCCAATTTTGGAGTGAGTCATCTGCGCAAAGTAATCGTCGACGATCGCGTCGTATGGCCCCTGGAACGGGCCGCCAGCAAGGAACTGAAAGCGCGGAAGCAACTTCTGATAGCTGTCGATATCAATGCCGTAAACGATCTCCAGCGGCTTCTGAGTGAACCACCAGATCACCGGGGCGACCACGCTCACATGCGGAACTTTTTGCAGAACGTTGCCGACTTTTACCGAGATGGGCGCGCCCGACATACCGATCAGCGCCGAGGAACCCGGAGGAGTGACGGTCAGGTCCCAGCCTATGCTGGCCTGACTTTCTCTCGACCCGTTCAGCAGTCCGTAGAACAGCGAGACCACCAGCAGAATCATCGTGACTTCCAGCGCGACGGCGCTCATGGTGATCAGCGACCGCGTCGGTCGATGCACCAGGTTGGCGACCACCATTTTGTTCATCATAAGTAAGGAGCTGTGAGCTGCGAGTTACGAACCCACTTCTCGCAAAAGATGCGAGAGCTGGGGCACCCTTCTAGTGCGTGTCTCCGATGGGCAGCACCAGGCTCGACTGCGGGCGGTCCAGATGAACGACCTCCGCTCCGGCCGGCTGCTCCAGCGTGAACTGCTGATCGGAGAGAGGTTGGTTGATCTCGACCTTCAGCATGTTCAGCGTGATGTCGTACTCCTCTTGCGGGCGCCAGATTTCGATGCGCGAGGGAAAACTCACTCCGTCGTAGTCCTTGTATTCGGCATACTTCGAGTCGGTCGCCACCTTGCCGCTCTCATCGTAGATGAATTGCCGGTGCGGGTTCAGATCCGTGCGCCCGAAGATGATCTTCCGCGACAGACCCCAACCCTTGGAAAACTTTCGGATCACGACCAGCTCGTAATCATCCTGCAGAACGCGACGTCCCTTGGAATCATGCAGCGTTTCGTAGCCGTTCTCGAGCACAGCGATTTCGTTCTCCGGATCGATGGGCGGAATCAGCAGCGCATCATAGATGTTCTGCGGGCGCAGGTTCTCCAGAGTTTGAGCGGACGGCTGTCCGGAAAGCTCGCTTGGCTCCGGATGGTTCTGATCTGGGGCCTGGTTCGGCCCAATCACGAACCGGTTCTTGGGCGGAATCCAAAGTTCGAACCGCTTGCCGTCACTCACCATGTCGAACGCCGTGGTGCGCACGATCGGCAACAATCCGACCATGTGCAGCATGGCGGGCTTGCGGGCCAGCACGTAGCCGCGGATTTCCTTGTAATCGGTAATCTGCCCCTTCTTGACGCCTCCGGCAGACGTGTCGATGTCCACCGTAGCCTTGAGCGACTGGATGGCCTGGGCTTGCCGATTGATGCTCTCAATCAGCTGTTGCTGGGTCGCATCCTTCAGGGGAGCCTTCGAGTACTGCTCTTCGACCGGACGGGTGCGGAACAGACAGCCAGTCGTAGGCAACACTGCCAAAAACAGAAGAATGGTCCAAAACCTGGGGCTACGTCTCATTAAGATGGAAGAGGCCTCTATCGCATTTGAGTATACCGCGCCCGGAAGGTTGCAGGAGTTCAGGGGGCAGCGCGCCAGCTTTCGTAAGAGTCTCCTGTCGAAGGCACACTTTTTTCGCATCTCGAATCATCTCAGTTACTTACGAAAGTGAGCCACACTCTGGTCAGATGCCAGCGCGCTTTCGCATCATCTAAACTGTTGGCGTGCTGCTCAAAGCCGCGTCCGGCGTATGCGGATGCCGCGACTGGCAGCAACGGTTTCCATGAAGAAGCTCCTCTGGCTCATCCTGATCGCGGTTGCCGCTGCTGGCGGATGGTTTGCCTGGGCCGTGCTGACTCCCGTTGAGCCCTCCGGGCAGGCGTTCGTGCTGCTGCATCCCGGCTACTCCACGCGCCGCATTGCCGCGGAGTTGAAGAGCGCGGGGGTAATCCGAAGCGAGCAGGCGTTCGTGTTGTGGCGCTACTTTCATCATGGCCGTTCGTTGAAAGCGGGCGAATACCTGTTTGAGAAGCCTGCCAATATCGTGGATGTACAGCGGCGCATCGGCCACGGGGACGTCTACTTCCACACGGTTGTTGTGCCGGAAGGTTTCACCATGTTCGACATCGCCCGCGCGGTTGAGGCTGCGGGTCTTGGCCCGGCGGAAGACTTCCTGAAAGTCGCTGAGTCCGACACGGCGCTGATCGCCGATATCGCGCCCCACGCTCATTCTCTGGAAGGATATCTTTTTCCTGAAACCTACGAATTCACCCGCATGATGACCATGCACGAGATGGCGGCTGCGATGGTCAAGCAGTTTCGCCAGGTGGCAGGGCAGATCGGGCTCACCGCGGAGCAGAACGCCGTGCCGCAGTCTGAATCAAACACGGGGCACATCACGGTCGAGATAAGCGCTCACGTTTACAGCCCCAACGATCCTCCCAGTGAGCTCGAGCGAACCGTGATCATGGCCTCCATTGTCGAGAAGGAAACGGCGGTGCCGGACGAGCGTTCGGAAGTTGCGAGCGTCTACTACAACCGGCTGGCTAAGCGCATGGCGCTGGACGCCGACCCGAGCATTATCTACGCCGAGCTTCTGGCCGGTACCTACCAGGGTGCGTTGCACCACGCCGACATGCAGTTCCGTTCGCCCTACAACACCTACCGCAACCCAGGCCTGCCGCCGGGGCCAATCGGCAATCCCGGACGCAGCGCGCTCGAAGCCGCCATGCATCCAGCGCAAAGCGATTACTACTACTTCGTGGCCGATGCCCAGGGGCATCACCGCTTCGCCCGCACCATGGAAGAGCACGATAAGAACGTGGCGGCGTACCGCAAGGCCATGCGCGACCGCTAATCTCCAGACACAAAAAACGTTGTCATCCTGAGGCCTGCGCTTTTGCAGGCCGAAGGACCTCTGCAGTTGGCCGGCAGCATCGGCGCCGCACGCAAATTACATAGGTCCTTCGCTTTGCTCAGGATGACAAGAGGTGAGCCCGCGCCGTTCCATCCAACCCTGCAGGATGAGCACCGCAGCCATGCGGTCGACGGCCTTGCCGCGCTTCTCGATGGATAGGTCGGTTTCGCGCAGGAGCCGGTTGGCCTCGGCCGAGGTCAGCCGCTCATCGTAAAGATGAACCGGCAGCCGGAAGCGCTTGCGCAGTTCCTCGGCAAAGAGCTGCATCTTGTCCGCTTGAATGCCTTCGGCGCCGCTCATGCGCAGGGGCAGGCCGACCACAATTTCTTTCACCTCGTACTGCCGAATCACCTGCTTGAGCTGGTCGAAGTCATAGCGCTTGTTGCGGCGCTGCAGGGTTTCCAACCCCTGCGCGGTGATGCCCAGTGGGTCGGAGACGGCCACGCCGATCCGGCGGGAGCCAACGTCGAGGCCGAGGATACGGCCAGTGGAACGACCTGTATCAGAGGTTGAGTGCACGCCGGCGATTATATGCGGCGAAGCAGCCTTTTCCTGCGTCCTCCGCGAAACCTCAGCGCGCTTTGCGGTTTTGAGGCTGGTACCGCAGAGTTCGGCTGGAAACATCGCAAAGAACGCGGAGAAACACTCCTGCGCCCGCCTTGCTTTCCTCCTGCCTGCGGAGTACCATAATGGGAGGTTTTTAACGGCTTCCCCACTAACCCTTCCTTCCTCTAGGGTGCCTTTTATGAGTGGTATGGATTTGAATTTCCACATCGGCGACAAGGTCGTATACCCCAATCATGGCGTTGGTGTTATTGAACAGATTGGCAGCCGTTCAGTGGGCGCCTCGGTCGAGCGTTTTTACCTTTTGCACATTAAAGCCAGCAGCCTGAAGGTGATGGTGCCCTGCCAGAACGCCGGGAACGTGGGCATGCGGCGCGTCGTCCGGAATGGGGAAATCCAGAAAGTGTTGGATTTTCTTTCAGTTACGGAGAATGGCAGTAACGGTGACTGGAAAGACCGCTTCAAAGAGAATTCCGATCGCATGCGCACCGGATCGCTGTTCGAAGTCGCCGGAGTGCTCAAGAGTTTGATCGCCCTGCATCAGGCCAAGCCGCTTTCCTTCCGCGAAAAAAAGATGCTGGAGCGCGCCCGCTACCTGCTGGTCAGCGAGCTGGCAATGGCCCGCAACTGCGAAGAGGCTAAGGTTGAGGAGCTGCTGACTTTGACGCTGGCCAAGTGCAAGCTGCGCTTCCCCGAAGCCTCGGAATTCCAGGCCTAAATGTGGCGCGGGCACTCCTGCCCGCGGTGACCACGAGCAATCAGCTTTCCTGATTCGCGGGCAGGAGTGCCCGCGCCACAGAGTCTTGATGCCTCGGTAGATTGCCTTCCTCTGCCTGTGTCATACTTCCCAGCTATTTCGTGGGCCTCTATGGACGATCCAAAACACAAGGCAGGCTTGGGCACCCGTGCCGTTTGGGCCGGAGAACGCGGCGAACGCTGGGCTGGCGCCACCCAGGTTCCGGTGGCGCTTAGCGTTTCGTTCGGATACGAGACCGTCGAGGAGTGGCTCGAAGTTGCCCTGGGCAGGAAAGCCGGCCATATTTATGGCCGCAACACGAACCCTACGGTCGCTGCCTTTGAAGAGAAGGTCCGCGATCTGGAGGCCGCCGAAGCCGCAACCAGCTTCGCCTCGGGCATGGCCGCGATCAGCAACACTTTATTTACGCTGCTCTCTCCCGGCGACCGCGTGGTCTCGATCAAAGATACTTACGGAGGAACGAACAAGCTGTTCATCGAGTTCTTCCCGCGCTTTCAGATTGACGTTTCGCTTTGCAATACGACCGACCATGAGGCCATCGAGGCTGAGATTGCGCGCGGCTGCAAGGTCGTCTATTTGGAGTCGCCGACCAATCCGACTATCCGCATCGTGGACATTGCGCGGCTTGCGGCGGCGGCGCACCGTCATGGCGCGACGGTCGTGGTCGACAATACTTTTGCCACGCCCATCAACCAGAGGCCGATCGAGCTGGGCGCCGATCTAGTGATTCATAGCGCTACCAAGTTTCTGGGCGGCCATGCCGACGCTCTGGGCGGGGTCGTCTGCGGGCCGAAGGATCTGGTCAGCCGCATCTATCACTTCCGCGAGATCAATGGCGCATGCCTCGAGCCTATGTCGGCGTATCTGCTCCTCCGTGGCATGAAGACGCTGCACCTGCGTATCCGCCAGCAGAACGCCAACGCCCTGCAGATCGCGGAATTTCTGGCTTCGCATCCGCGCGTGGCCAAAGTCTTCTATCCTGGGCTCACTACGCACGAGAATCACGAAATAGCCCGGCGGCAGATGTCCGGCTTTGGCGGCGTGCTTAGCTTCGCGCTGCACGGCGGGTTTGAGACGGTGAAGTCGTTCCTGCCGCGCCTGCGCTATGCAAATCTGGCGGCGAACCTGGGCGCGGTGGAGACTGTGGCCGGCCCTCCGGCCACTACCAGCCATGTTGAGTTGAGTCCGGAGGAGCGCGCCGCAGCGGGAATTCCGGAGGCTTTGATTCGTTATTCGGCAGGGATTGAGGATGCCGAGGATTTGATTGCTGATTTACAGCAGGCGCTTGGCAGCTTGACCTAAGCTTCCACACAACTCGCCTGGGTTTGAACATCATCACCACGAAGGACACGAAGTCATACGAAGGAAATGTGCATGAGCCCCTTCGTGATCCTTCGTGCCCTTCGTGGTTCATGCCTCTGCCGTTGACGGGGCAAACTCAGCCGCTCCCCGCGGACAGGAGTGTCCGCGCCACAGTCGCAGTTCCGTGGTAAAATCCCGAGAACTTTGAGTTGGATGGCGCATCTGGCGCGGCATCTGGCGCGAGCTTTTCCCAGGGGGTTCAGTCATGATCTCTCGTTCCCGGTTGGTTCTGCTTACCTTCGTTGCATCACTCATCGGCTTGTCGTCGGCATTTGCCCAATCGCAGACCTTGCCTAAGCGGATTCTCGGGGACTATGGGTATTGGAGCCAGTCGTCGAATCCTCCTTACAGTTCCGCGCAAATTCCTTTCAACGAAGTGACCCATATCAACCACGCGGGCGTGTCGTTTGCGGCGGACGGAACGCTTTCCGTGCCCACCGGATTTCTTGAGCCCGCACTCATCACCAAGGCGCATGCGGCTGGCGTGAAGGTGTTGCTGCTGCTCGGCGGCGACTTCGCCGGGCTCGAAACCAGCGGCGCGCTGAATACCTTCGTGGCCAACGTGGGCGCGTTCGTGACGCAGTACGGCTACGACGGGTTCGATCTCGACTGGGAATATCCCACCAGCACCGCCGACCGCATCTTTTTTGACAAGTTGACGGCGGCCCTGCGCACGGCGTACCCCAACTACATTCTCTCGATCTATGTAGCTCCATGGGGAGGATACGGGTACGACCTCGTCCGGCTGCAGAAGTCCGTGGACTGGTTCAACATTCTGATGTTCGACTGCGCCGGGCCATGGACCGCGTATGGCCAACTGAACTCGCCTATTTTCTGGAACTACCACGATCCCGCGCCATCGGAGTGCCAGCCGGGCGGCAGCGCGCAAGGAGCCGCCGATATTATGCTGGCGCAGGTTCCGCCCCAGCAGATCAACATGGGCATGCCGTTTTATGGCTACTACTACACCAACATCAACGCGGAGTTCGGCCGCTGTCCAAATTCTTATTGGACGTCCGACGGAGCCTGCGACTACGCGGTGCAGACTCTGGGTTATGGGATCGCCATCAAGAACAAGATCAATAAGCAGGGATGGCAGAGCCATCGCGATCCGCTCGCGTTCGTGCCATATCTACTGATGGCCGACGGTAGTAATGGCTACATTACTTATGACGATGAGTTCTCAACTTACTACCGCACCATGTATTCCGACTGGCAACTCGGACTGGGCGGGACGTGGATGTGGTCGATTGACGCCGACTATGACGGGCATTCGCAGGATCTGCTGAGCGCGATGTATCAGGCAGCGATGAGCGGGGCGGGGAAGAAGTAAGAGGACGCGGACAGGGTTCCCGCGCCACATTTACTCTAGGTCGTTTCGGATCGGAATACTCGGATTGGACCGAGAGCCGGAGGTCAGCGGTGAGGATCAAACTCCACTTTCACGGTGAGAACCTCGTCGGCCGCGGCGGGAGCGTATTTCCACTGCTTTAGCGCCTTCATCGTCGACTGCCCAAGGATGGGGCTGCCACCCAGCAACCTCGTACTCTTGACGGTCCCATTTGGCGCGACGAGAACTTCGACCCGGACAACGCCTCCTATGTAAAGGCGCTTCAAAGTATCGGGGTATTCCGGTTCGACCCGGCTCAGGACCTTCCTTGCACTTGTTCCCTGGTCATAAGTTTGCGCCGCCAGCGGCGCCGCATTCAAAGCTCCCCAAGCCGCAATCACACTCAGGAGCAGGACAAGCCCGCATCGGCGGTAGGCAGGACAGGGCAGGTTTCCGAATTTCAGCATGATTGTGTTCCCTTCGCTGTCGAACCTACTGCAAGGCAACTGTCAACTGATAAACCTCTTGCGTGCTGCGATCGCGCACAAACATCCACGACCCATCGGCAGCCCGGCCGCTCCAGGTTCCCAAAGGACCCAGGTAACGTTCTACGCTTCCCAGAACAAAATACTGCTCTACGGCACTGGATCCGACCTTCACTCGTCGAATCGACTCTTCGTCGTTTACGAAATCATCGAAATAGAGATACTTGCTGTCCGCGGACCATACCGGATAGTTCACCGCTCCTCCCGGTTCAGTCAGCCAGTCCGACCACTTTCCGGTTTCGAAGTCGAATAACTTCAGAGCTTTATTGCCGGGCGAGAGTGCAGCCACGTAACGCCCATCCGGGGACCATCGAGGACTGAAGAGGCCGTCCGAACCAGGTATCTTCTCTGCCTTGTGAGTCTTGAAATCGAGGATTCGAATATTCATTTCCTGGGTCTGGGTCTGAAACGCCGCACTGGCAAACATCAGACGTGTGCCGTCCGCTGACCAGTTTGCGTCGATCTGGCTGCTGTTCTCGTCCAGGATGTGCTGCGGCTCTCCGCCGTTCGCAGGCACGAGGGAAATCTTCCAGGGCTCTCCTGGTTTCATGCTCACAAAAGCGATTTGCTTTCCATCCGGCGACCACTGGGGCAAAGCGGCCTGGTCGGGAGGCCGGGAGAGTTGCAGGCGCTCTGTTCCGTTGGCGCGCGAGCGCCACAACGTCCCTTCGGGAATCGCCACCCATACGACCCACTTGCCGTCCGGGGAATATTCGAGGTCGGTGGCCGACAATCCTGGAATCACAGGAACGAACTTTTTCTTACTGGCTTCGTACTTCACAATCTCGACCTTCGGCTCGACTCCAATGGCCCATATTTTCTTATTGTCGGGCGAGGGCGAGGGGTTCCCGAACGACGCCGGACCGCTGGTCAACGGAAGCGGAGCATCCGCATTAGTGCTGGGCAACGCCCACAAGCTGGTAACGACCGTGGTTGTATTAGGCAGGGTCTGGCTGGCCTGAAAAATGTAGTAGCGGCCGTCTGCGGTCCAGTTCCCACAGCAGGCGGCAGACTGATAGGCCCACTTTCCAAGCAGAGCGTGAGGATTCGACCCGTCGCTGCCAATTTCCCATAGGGACGTCGTGTTCTGTTCGGGGTTGCTCACCGTAAATCGAATGTCTTGCCCATCCGGCGAGAAGCGCAGCCCAAACACCGACCCGTTTGCCATGTACACCCGATGCGCTTGCGCGCCGTCGGCACTCGACACATACACTGCCGCACCTTTTGCGAAGGCCAGTTGCTTGCCATCCATCGACCAGCTAGCGTCGCGTCCCGTCAGATCGCCGACTCTCGATGGAGAACCGGAAGTTAGCGGCAGTGTCCAAAATTCGCGATCGCCGGAGCTTGCCGATGTCGACGAAACCAGCAGCTTGCTGCGATCCGGCGACAGGTCCAGAGCTTCAGGACTCGATAACAGGCTCGGAACCACGGAACGGTTCGATCCTGGCAGGCTCACTCGGGCGATCACGCGGTTCGCTGCGGGCATCTCCGTGACGTAAAGCGCAGATTCATCTCCCAGCAAGCTGGCCTTGCGATATCCGTCATGCGTGATCTGCGTAATCGAGGTGACCCTCGGAGCCGGCAGGCTGGTCGCACCCCGCACGCTGCTTCCCGGATACACGCCCGCCACTGCCAGCCCGATAATGGTCAAAGCTGTGAGCAGGACAAGGATCTTCCTAACATCCTTCGGTTCAGTGTGCATGACCGGATGTTAGCCTCGGATAAATGCCTAAGAATAACGAAAATGTAGGCTTGCCATTACGGGGGTAATCCGGAACGTGGCGATTCCGCACATACCGTCGGCCACCATGCGCCGTTACTTCCCCAAAGCGTTATAATCCCAAAAGCCTTGCCGTAATCCGGCTTTCGCAATCCATGACAGAGCAAATTAAACGTAAGCTGAAGGAAGAAATTGACGCGCTCGAACACGAGCTGATCCACGAGCTTCCGAAAGAGATCAAGAAAGCCGCCGCCCTCGGCGACCTCAGCGAGAACGCTGAGTACCACATGGCCAAGCAGCGCCAGGAGTTCGTCAAGGCGCGCGTGCGCCAACTGGGCAAGCGGCTGGCCGACCTCTCCATGGTGAACATGAACAACATTCCCAAGGACAAGGTGGGGCTGGGCTCGACGGTCAAGATCTTCGACAACAGCAAGAATCAGGAAATGGAATACAAGATCGTGACCAGCGAAGAGTCCGACGTGGCGGCGGGAAAGATTTCGACGACCTCGCCGATCGGACGCGCGCTGCTGAATAAGAAGGTGGGCGACGAAGTGATCGTGGTGTCGCCGAACGGCAAGCGCGAACTCGAAATCCTGAGCCTGAGCACCATCCACGACGAACTGCAAACCGACGAGCCCAAAGAGGCTGGCGCATAATGGCCGCCAGTTGGACTTCCGCGTTCGGACGAGCCTGCGGCGTTCTGCTGGATACGATCGTGCGCTGGCTGGCGCTGTCGCGCATCAATCCCAACGTGCTGACGTTCATGGGACTGGTGGTCAATACCTGGGCAGCGATTTTGTTTGGCTCGGCCAACGCCGAAAATCAGAGGCGCATGTTCTTCTATGCCGGGCTGGTGATTATTTTCTCCGGCTTCTTCGATCTGGTGGACGGGCAAGTCGCCCGCGCCACCAATCGCGTCACCCGTTTCGGAGCTTTCTTCGATTCGGTGGTCGACCGCTATAGCGACGCTTCGCAGTTCCTGGGGCTGCTGGTTTTCTACGCGCGGGGCGGCCGCTTCTTCTGGGTCGTGCTGGCCGCCTTCGTCATGGTTAGCTCGATCATGGTCAGCTATACAAGAGCCCGCGCCGAAAGCCTGATCGGCTCCTGCCGCGTCGGATTCATGGAGCGCCCCGAACGTCTGGTGCTGGTCATTCTCGGGGCGCTGTTCAATCGCATGGCGCCGGTGCTCTGGGTGATCGCTGTGCTGAGCACGATCACGGTGATCCATCGCATGCGGTATACCTGGACGCGGACGCAGGACCCGCCGGTAGCGCTGAGCCCCGGGCAGGCGGCGTAGTCTATCCAAAGATCTCATCCCAGCGATGAGCCTGCTGGGAGCTTCGAAGAGACCTACGCATTCGTCCTGCAGTGCCACCCGATTCCCAAATCGACATGGAATCTGAAAATTATTCAGGCAAGATCAAGATCGTCCAGCGCAACTAAGCTTAGACTTTTCTGTCGCAGACTGCATTTGGAGGGTGTTACCAGTGGGTACTGGACGCGGTCTGCGAAGCCGTCGAGTGGCTTCATCAGCCACTAGGGTTCGACTCCCTCGCCCTCCGAGGGTCACTCGACAGGACTAATCCAGCTTGACTTCGCCGCTGCCAGAGTTATCCTAAAGGTGCTTCGCAGACTGTGTTCAGTATCGATCAAGCCCCGGCTGATGACCGGGGCTTTGCTGTGTCCAGCGCCGACCCGATTGCTTGGCGGGCGGCCTCACTCGATTACTTCCCTGCTCCTGAGGCGTTCGGCCCGTACTTCAGGGACTTCATCCAGCTGCCACCGCGGTAGACGTCGAAGCTGTAGGTCACGCTGATGCCGGGCGTCCAGGTGCGGAAATGGACGAAGTTGACTTTGTTCTCGTAGTCGAAACGCTCGAGCGACGGTCCGATCGATAGATTGGGCAGGGCTTGCCAGGCGAGCGTTTCGGTGGCGTCGTTGCGGTATTTGGTGTCGGTACTGTTGTCGAGATGTGCCGGCCCGTAGTACTCGAGAAAATCCTGCGAGTGCAGCGAGAACTTCCAGAACAGCGGCGTGGTCCAGTCGACGTTGGCGTAGATTCCGTTGCGCTCGCGCGACTGTGTGGCGATGGGGAGCGATGCAAGAGAGAAATTTTGCATGGACTGCAACCCCTGCAGGCATGTGGTGAGCGGAATGGCAGCGGTCGGATCGCAGGCTCCGATGGACTTCAGTCCGTTCAACTCACGTCCAGCCTCGTATCCGAGTTCGGCATAGTTCTTATCCCCCTCGGCGCGGAAGGCGATGCGTCCGAGGAAGCGATAGACATGCGGCAGGTTTTTGATGATGGCAGGAGCGCTCGGCGTCTCGCCGTCGGGCCCATACAGAGTATTCACCAGCAAAGGCTGCCTCTCGATTTGGGTGTCCCAGTGAAAGGGCTCCAGCACCAGGCCGATGCGGTTGCTGTATTTGTGTTTGCGATGCCAGAAGAATCCGGCATCGGTGGCAGCCTGGTTCTTCACGAACTGGAAGAGTCGCAGAGCAGGCTGCGTTACCGTGGTCGGAGCAGTGGGATTCGTGGTCACGGGGACGGTAGCAGTCTGGTCGGCAGTGCTGACTTTGAACAAGAATGACCCGCGCGCGAATTCATCCCAGCGGGGCTTGTTGCGGACTAACTCGATGTGCGTTTCTACGTCGGCGGAGTGGGCTTTGGGATTGCCCGCGCCCGGCTCCTGGACCCCGCTGAGCTGGGTCGCACGTTGCACTTCGCTCAGGTTGTTGCGCACGGCACTGAAGTTGACGGTGAGATCTTTCACCGAAAACCGCCAGGTGGGTTCGAGCTGAGCCTGGTAGTCGACCAGACTGTTGCCGTCGTAAAGGCGGCGGGGCGATCCAATGAAATTACGCGAGTAGGCATGCGCCCGCGCGGCAAGATCGAGCTTCAATTGCGAGGGGCGATCCAGTCCATTGGCTTCGGCAAACAACAGGCCGGGATTGGCGACGCAGGACGATCCGCCAAGCTGCTGGCAGACCAGCGTGCTGATGCGGGGATTGTGATCGTCGGCATCGTGATCTTTATCGGGCGCAGGGAGCTGAGGATCTGTGAAAGCGGGATCGGCCAACTCCGGATAGCCAGTGTCTCCGGACGCGATGTGGTTGCTGGTGGCGATGGTATAGAGCCGGTTGGGATCCAGTTGCATGCCGTCAACCAGATATTGCTCGTCGCGCGTCTTTTGCAACCCGAAGGTGAGCACGCCACGCTCGGTTTCCATGCCCTCGATGGCGGCCGCCTCGTCGAGCGCGTCGTACTTGTCGGACTCGTCCAATACTTTCTTCAGCGTGCTGCCTTTGACGGTGAGCACCGTCAGATAATCGCCCATCCACAAAATGCGTTCCAAAAGCTCGCCGTTGGGATGAGCCGGGTCGGAAGCTTGATTGATCGGGTCGGGGAAAGGACCGAAATAAAAATCGTGCTTCTGCAACATGGCCACGTCGGCTTTGGTGGATTCGCGCAAGATGGCTAAGGTGGCGATTTGAAAGGCATTTTTGACTACAACGGAATTACCGTTCTTACTTGCGTTAGCCGCGGCGGCCGGCGACGCATTTTTGCTCTTGCTCAGGTCAGTGGGCCAATAGCCCTTTCCGGCGAGATAGGAGCTTCCCATGGCGTTGTAGCTGTCCTGGAGTTTGGCGTCCTTATCTTCGTTGGTCTGGAACACCTTCGGTTTGGCGGTTTGGTCTTCGCTGACCTTGTTGTAGTCCACGGTGAACTCGCGGCGACCCGGCATTTGATCGTCGAGCACGAGCTCCCGCAAGGGATTCAAGAGGGTGGGGCCGGAGTTGTCGTACCCGCGGTAGGGGACAACCACGAATTGCCTGAAGCTGGGCGGAGCAGGAGTGGTGTGTGCTTTGGCTTCGATGTCGCAGGGATCAGCGGGCGGATCAGGAGGGACGGGCTTACCGTCAGGAGTCTTCTTCTCTTTCTCCTCGGGTTTGGGATTGGCGCGGAAGATGACATCTTCGCTGGCAGTGGCGGCCGATCCGTCGGCGGCGGCAGAAATGATCACGTCGAAGTGCAGATCGGTGCAGCCGAATTTGGTTCCGGCCAGTGTGGCGCCGAGAGTCTCGGCTTTGCCGCGGTCCATTTGGGCAAGCAGGATGCGGTAGATGGGTTTGCCGTCTTCAATGTTCTTGCGGCCAACAAGATCGAAATGGCGCATCGCGGCGACCAGCGCGGTGGTGGGGCTGACGCCCGCCACGATTGTGCCGTAAGTCTCCTTGCCCGGTTTTTTCTCGTCCATCTCCGCGGCATTCGGCTTCATGCCCTTGAGTTCGTTTCTCCAGGAGAGATTATCGCGTCCGACGTGAGACGTAATGTCCTGGTCTACCACTCCGAAGATGACAGCGTGATTGCCGTTGGGCATTTTTCTGACTACGTAGGGATAGTTCGTCTGCAATTCCTCCTTAGGCTGCTCATTCTTTCCTGCGCCCTGCGACAATTCCCAGAACAGCGGCCGGGCGATGGTAAACCGCAGGCAGTAAAAATCTTCGGGTTGGGGATGATCAGGGTCGGGGGCATTAACCAATTTTTTGTTGAGAGGCGTGACGTCAATTGGGGCGCGGTTGACACAGAGCCCGAACAGGGCGGGGAGATTAGAAATCAATTTTTCGGGGAGATTGAAGTACATCGTCGTCGAGCCGTCTTTTTCGATTTGCGTCTTGGGCGGCTCAGGCTGAATGCTATTGGCAAGCGGGGTGTTGGGCAGGGGAGATCCCTGAGACAGCGGCGGCAGTCGCTTACATCCAGGAGTATCAGGATTTTTCTTTCCGCTAGTTGGATAATGCGGTGCGAGCTGATCCAGCCCCTCCGATTTTGTGGGGTCCAGGCTGATTTCGCATAGGAATGGATGCAGCGTTCCTGGTTTGTCTGGCGTTGCCGAATACTTTGACTTGGGAGCGATCTTGAAACGGACTTGCCGGAGATAAGGCAGCAGCGTGCCACCATCAGAAACATCAAGGGATTCGACACCATCGGGCATGCCGGGGAGAAACTTGAGCAGCTTGTCGGAATCGGGGACGGGATGCTCCGGCTTGTCCAAGGGCTCGGTTCTAACGATGAGGTTGGCGGCCAGTAGGCGCACTTTGTGCATCGATCCGGGTGAAGGGTCCTTCGGTTCTGGAACATTGGCCAGGCGTTGGGCGATGCGCTGCAGCCGCTCTGGCCCGAAGTAGAAGTCGTTTTTGCCAGGAACGATGGCGTCATAGCCGGCGCGAGAAAGGAAACAGCCGACGTTGTCGCCAATCTGATCGGCGGGCGCAGTGGTCCACACCGGGTCTTCTTTATTTGGGTCGTTGGGATCCGGATTCGCCTGGTTCGCGAGATTGCGTGATTTGGCGTGCAGGTCCCAAGGCTTGGCCGGGTCATCCTGGCGGTAGCTGCGATAGGCCCGCGATTCCAGCGTCACACCGAAGTTGTCGCCGACGCCGAGGAGAAGCTCGCCCGGGGCGCGCAGCGGGGGCGTTTCGGTTCTTCCTTCGCCGTCGGTCCAATTCAGGAGTAAGTGCAGGAACTGGTAGGCGGGCGTATTGAGGCCGGGCTTGTCGGTGGGTTTCAGGCCGAGTTCTTTTCTCCAGTCCGCATTGTCCTTTTCATAGTCTTCGGGACAGGTTAGTTGAAAGTCGGTCGTCTGCCACTGGGGCAGGCGGTAGTAACCAAGCAGATAGCCGGTAAACAATATTTTCAGGTCGGCCGGGGTGGAGGGTGAGCTGGGGCTCAGGTCTCGCGCCGAGGATGGCGCAGAAGCGAGCGCAACTTCCTTCTGCTGCGAGACGGCAAGCGCTGATAGTGAAGCGGCGACCAGCAGCGCGCATAACGCGTTCCGGAGTTTCATAAGTGTCTTCTCCGGGGGAAGCGCGTATATCTGACGCGATTCTAACCCCCAGTCTGGAATTGTCAATGACTGCTAAAGGTGATTCGAGTGCACAGGAAATTCTTCCGTCACGAATGCTAGACTGGGCACAATTTCTGTTAACGACATCGGTGGGAGATTTCCTTTTTGCGAACTGATCCTGTTCTGGTCGTTCACGGTGGGGCCTGGGCCATGCCCGATGACATGGTCGACGCCCACATCCACGGCGTGTCGAACGCGTTGGCCGCGGGATGGAGCGTGCTGGAGCGTGGCGGCTCGGCGCTGGATGCCGTCGAGGAGGCCGTCGTCATCATGGAAGACGATGAGACCTTCGACGCCGGACGCGGCAGCTTTCTGAACAGAGACGGCCGCGTGCAACTCGATGCCCTCATCATGGATGGGGCCACGCTGCGGGCCGGCGGCGTGGGGTGCGTCGAGCACCTGCGGAATCCGGTGCGTGCTGCCCGCAAGATTCTGAGCGAGAGCCCGCATGTTTATTTTGTAGGCGAGGGTGCGGAGAAATTCGCCGCCGCACATGGCGTGCCCCTGTGCAAGAACGAGGATTTAATCATCCCGCGCGAGGTCGAGCGTTTGCGCGAGTATCAGGCGGAAGCTTCGCAGCACGGCAATGATCTCTTCGCTCCCACCTCTGACAATGCAGCGATTTCGCACGATACGGTGGGGGCGGTTGCGCTGGATCGCGATGGCAACATTGCCGCCGCGACTTCGACCGGAGGGACGCTCAACAAGGCTCCGGGGCGGCTTGGCGATTCGTCGCTGATTGGCTGCGGATGCTACGCCGACAATCTCAGCGCGGCTGCTTCCACTACGGGATGGGGCGAGCCGATCATGAAGCTGGTGCTCGCGAAGTGGACGGCCGACCGCATTGCCGCCGGCAATCTGCCGGAGTGGGCCGCGCAAGAGGCGATGAATTATCTGAAGCAGCGGGTCAACGGACATGGCGGCATCATCGTGCTCGATCCACAGGGACATATCGGGATCGCGCACAACACACCGCGCATGGCCTGGGCTTACCGAACAACAGCGAAGCAGGACGCCGGCGTCGAGCGTTCAGTGTGATCGTCCTTCGCCGGCGTCAGATTGCACTACGGGACAATTTCGAAAAGCACGCCGAATTTCGAAGCCCCGCCCTGCACAGTTGTGCCGAAGATATTCCCGCTCGAGTCAATGGCGACAGCGGCACCGGACGGAAACACTCCGTCCACGCCATCTCCGGCGAAGTTGTGCAGAATCTTCTCGCTCCACTTTCCGTTGGAGCTGGGGCTCAACTCGTAGACTGTGCCACGGTGTGCGCCGCCGGAGTAGGTCATCCCGTAGAGATTGCCCGCCTTGTCGATGGCCAGCGCGGCTTGAGGACTCGCGCCGTCGCTACCTCCGCCAAAGCTGTGCAGAGTCTTCTCCGTCCACGTTCCATTTGAGCTCGAAAGCTCGTAGGCAATGTACGATGCTACACCGAAGAGGTTTCCGGCCGAATCCCAAACTAGCCCACCTATCGGATTACTTCCGGCAGATCCCCCCGGAAACACGTGCAGCACTTTTTCCTTCCACTTGCCATTGGAGCCGGCCGTCAATCTGAAGACCAGGCCGTAGTCGTGCGTTCCGCCCTGCGGGCACACACCGTAGATGTTTCCCGCTTGATCGAAGAGCAGCGTCCCGTAGGGATAGGCGCCATCATTGTTGCCGGTGAAGTTGTAAAGGATCTTGTAAGTCAACGTCCCATTCGTACCGGCGACCAGTTCGAAGATCAATCCAAACCCGCTGGCGCCGCCGCTGGCCGTGCCATAGAGGTTGCCGGTGCTGTCGAGCACAACTCCATTGAAAGGATTGGCACCATTGCTGCCGCCAGTGAAGTTATACAGAACGGTCTCGGTCCACGTGCCGTTCGAGCCAGGCGAAAGTTCAAACACGGTTCCCTGAAAAGAACTACCTCCGCCGACTGTCGTCCCATAAAGGTTGCCCTTGCTATCGAAGGTCAAGCGGCCCTGGGGGCCGAGTCCGTCGGCAAAGTTACTTACCGAACCAAAATTGTAGAGAACATTCTGCGTCCAGGTTCCATTGGAGCCTCGAGCGAATTCGAATACGGTGCCGCAGCCGGTGCAATTCTGCGACGTACCGCCGCCACTGGTTGTGCCGTAAAGGTTGCCCTTACCGTCGAGAATCAGCGAGCTGTTGGGATTGCCGCCATCGGCGCCGCCCGTGAATGTGTGGAGGATGTTTTCGGTTTGCGCGAACGCACCGGTGGCCATTGCCATCGAGAGTGCGACCGCCGTAAGCGCTGTGGAGAATGCGCGGGCAGCAGGCTTCATGGGACACTCCTAAAGTACTTGGTTAGCGAGGGGACAGGACAAGGGATCGATCGGAAAACTCTTCACGGGGCCAAGGCCGCAAAAGTCAAATCTCGGCATTCTTGCCCTCCAGCAAAGACGGTTACAGCCAGCCCTTAGTGCGTGCGATGCGCGCCGCTTCAACGCGGTTGCTTGCCCCCAGTTTGCTGATGGCTTCGGAGAGATAATTGCGCACCGTGCCATCGGAGAGGCCGAGTTCGCTGGCGATGTCGCCGCTGGCCATGCCTTCTCCGGCTAGGCGCAGCACCTGGCGCTCGCGATCAGTGAGGGGATCCATTTCGGCCCAGGCCTCGGTGGCGAGCTCGGGATGGATGACGCGTAGGCCTTGATGCACGCGCCGAACAGCGTCGGCGAGTTCTTCGGCGCGCATGTCTTTCAGCAGGTAGCCGTTGGCTCCGGCTTCGAGGGCACGGCGCAAGTATCCGGCGCGCGCGAAAGTGGTGACGATGACCACGCGCGTACCAGTGCGGCGGCGCTTCAATTCTGCGGCCACGTCGAGGCCGCTCATGTGCGGCATTTCGATGTCGGTGATGAACACGTCCGGCTTGTGGGCGAGCACAGCATCGAGCGCTTCTTTGCCGTTGCGCGCTTGCGCGATGACGGAGATGTCGCCTTCCATTTCGAGCAGGGCGGCGAGCGCGCCGAGCACCATCCCCTGGTCTTCGGCGATCACGACACGGATCGTCTTGCGGCCCTCTTTCGAATTCTCTCTCGCGTTCTCTTTCGCCAGGGGATTCAATCTCACCGGCTTTCTGTCACGGCGGCGTCTTTAGTGGGCAGGGTGATGACCAGCGTTGTGCCGGATTGATTGTTGCGTTCGAGAGTGCCGCCCAGCATTTCGACGCGCTCCCGCATGCCGCGCAAGCCATTTCCCTCCATGGAAGAGAAGCCCATTCCGTCGTCATGAATTTCCAGACGGCAGGAGCCGTTGAATTGCTCGATTCGCAAACGGCAATTGGTGGCGCGCGCGTGGCGCACAACGTTGGTCACGCCTTCGCGCACGGCCAGCGAGAGCACACTCTCCTGCATGGCCGGCAGTTGCACGGTAGTGGCCGCATCGCATTGCACGGTCACACCCGCGGTTTCCAGAGTCGATTTCGCCTGCGCGAGTTCGGCGGCCAGTCCTTTACTGCGGTATCCGCGGATCGCGTCGCGAACATCGGATAATGCCTGGCGGGAGATTTCTTCCACTTCCCGGATCTCTTTTCCCGCACGTTGCGGATCGCGGTCGATCAGCTTGCCGGCGAGTTCCGACTTCAGGGTAATTACAGACAGCGTGTGCCCGAGGACATCGTGCAGATCGCGGGCAATGCGTTCGCGCTCGGCGACTTTGGCCAGATGTTCTATTTCTTCGTTGGCCTTGCGCAGCTGGCGATTCACTCGATTGCGCTCGGCGAAGAAGGTGTTTCCCGCACCGATGATGATGGGGAATAGCGCCGAGTAAAACATTGCCCAGCCGCTGATATGCAGCAGTAATCCTTCAATGGCTCCAATGGCGCCGATGATGCCCAGGCCGATGACCGCGGCGAGTTGCGTTTCGACGCAGAAGGGAAGCATGGCCGCGGCGAAGATAAAGAACGTGCACGCGCCGTTATTGATGGGCTGGTAGGCAACGCCGAGTAGCATCATCCCAGCGACGTGCGCTAGAGACCGCGGATTCTCAAGGAAAAAGAGTCCGAAATAAAGGACCAGAAACAGCGCGGCGCCGAGGCCATCCAGAAGCCAGAGCTTTAGGCTGACGTGGTCGTAGATGGGTTGGATGAAAAAGAAACCAAGATAGAGAACCCACAGCAGAGGGCTCCAGCCATGCTCACGATCGTGGAAGATCGAGCGCCAGGGCTTGAGCTTCCAAGGCGGAGCGCCATTTTCGCACGTCACATTGCCATCTAGAGGAATCATCGGCATACGTCTATTGTCACCCCTCCAGTCAATTCCGGCCACTGCGCATGGCTGGCTTGGCTCCGTACCAGACCAGCAGAGCGGCTGGAATCAAGACGACAAGCCATTTTCCGCCGGTGATCAAGGTGAGCAGGCCGAGCAGGATGAGGGCCATGGTTCCGGTCATCGATTTTCTTGCATTGGCGCTCATGGTCATTCCCTCCGTCGGGGGCTAAACCTGTTCTGTTGGCTTGCTGCGGCGCGGCGTAAAGCCGCGCCCTTTGAAACATCTGGTCCGAGAATTAGCCGTACATCTTTTCCTGGTCGCGCTGGAAACCGATGCGGGCGACGCCCAAGCAGATCATGGTGAAGGCACCGAGCAATTCCCAGTGGGCGATGTTCGACGTGTGCGCGCCCGCTCCCACCATCCCCAGAGCGAGTTGAGCCAAGTGATAAGGCGGCATAGCGAGCGCTATTGTCTGCACCACCTTCGGCAGGAACATGATCGGCACCCACAGTCCACTGCAGAACGACATCGGCAGGTAAATCAGATTGATGGTCGAGGGCGCCGAGTTCGGACCGGTGAAATATCCCAGTGCCAGGCCCATCGCCGAGAAGGGCAGGGAACCGGCGACCAGGGTTCCTAGCAATGTGAAAAATTCTCCGCCGCTCATGCGCACACCGCCGAAGGCATATCCGAGCGCGAACAGTGCGAGCACGATGGTCGCGCTGAAAATCATCGCGGTGATCACCTTAGCCGCGAAGTACGCGAACGGCGGCATGGGGCTGGCACGCTTCACCTCCAGCCATCCCAGGCCGCGGTCGGAAGCTAGGCCGGATGCGGTCCCAAATAATGATGCGCCCATGATACCGAACGTGCCGTAGGTGGCGAGCAGGTAAGTGGGTGCACGCATGCCGGCGTAGACTTGGTTCGAACCCAGCACCAGCCCGAAGAGGACGTAGAACATGATGGGGAAGCTGAGCAACGACGCGGTATACATGCGGACGCGCAGGTTCTTCAGAAATTCATACTTGGCTTCCTTCCAATAGATGGTCGCAGTGTGGCTGGGCGAGCGCTCGATGCGTCGATTGCTTAAAGTGATTGCCGCTGTGCTCATCGGTGTTCCTCCGGGTGCTGCAATTTGTTCGAACGATTTCGGTTAAGCTGTGCTTTCGTCTTTGGAGTTGTCTTTCGTCAACGCCAGGAACGCTTCTTCCAGTCCGGCGCTGGTGACTTCCAGGCCGGAGACGTTTGCGTCCCGCGCGAAAAGCGCGCGGAGAATGGGTTCGGCCTCGGCGGCCTGGATTTCGACTGCCTCGCGATCTTCCTTCACTTCCTTCACGCCCGGAATCTGGCGCAGGTCGCTGACACTCAGCGAGGTGATGCAGCGGATTTTTTTGCCGCTGGTGCTGGCCTTGATCTCCGACGGAGTCCCCTGCGCGATGATCTCGCCTTGATTGATGACGGCAACGCGATCGGCCAGGGCATCAGCCTCCTGCAAGTAATGTGTGGTGAGAAGAATGGTTTTGCCGCGGGCGACCATGCGCCGGATTTCCTCCCACAGTAGGCGGCGGGCTTCGACGTCCAAGCCGACCGTAGGTTCGTCCAGAAAAATCAGATCGGGATCGCCGCAGATGGCGAGCGCGAACAGCACGCGTTGCTTTTGCCCGCCGGAGAGTTCGCCAAACTTGCGGTCATTCAGCTTTTCCAGACCGGCGGCAGCCAGAACTTCCGCGGCAGGCAGCGGATTCTTGTAGTAAGACGAAAACAGATCGATGTGCTCGCGCACGCGCAGCGTTTCGGGCACCCGGCCCACCTGCAGCATGGCTCCGGTTCTCAACCGGTTTTCCGGATTCGTGGGGTCCCCGCCGAAAACGCGGACCTTTCCAGAGTTGGGCGGCATCAGCCCGAGGAACAGCTTGACGGCAGTCGTCTTGCCTGCGCCGTTCGGGCCCAGCAGGGCAACCACTTCGCCGGCGCATACGTTGAAGTCCACGCCGCGCAGAGCACGAACCGGACCGTAGTTTTTGTTGACCGACTGCAGGCTGGCCACAACCAGATCCGAATTGGAAACGGGTGCAATCTGCCGGTTGTTCTGGGAACGTTCCGCGGTTGCAATCATCTTTGCTCCTTGCAGCGCTTTCTCGCCGCTGCCAGCAGAAGGTGTTTTCTTTCCTCCCGCAACTGCATCATCGCGGAAGCGAAGCAATCGCAGTAGTGCCATCCATCACGGGCTTTGCGTGACAAATGTCATCCAGAGTGCCGGTGGGATTCCCAGTTCGGAGGTCAGATTTAGCAGGGGGATGTACCTTCGCGTAGAGGAAGGGCTAAGATATCGGCGGTTTGTTACGAAAACCGAACATGTAAAGAAATCTCCCTTGTTCGGGTGTTGGGCACGCGCCGGACTGATTCCCTACAAGAACTACGCGGGGCCTTGCATCTCAAGCGGCGCCACGTTTGTTCGGATTTCGTAACAATCTGACAAAACTGTCCAATTTGTGGAAATTTCGTGAACACAAGGCCGTCCCGTTTTGGTATTATTCTGCCCACTTCTCGGAGGTAACTCCATGCTGCCGGCTGGCAAGAGTCTTCGCACCCTGCGCGAAAAGCTTGGCCTGACCATGCGCGATGTTGAGAACTCCAGCGCGTGCATTGCGGAAAAATATCGAAATGAGGAGTTCTCCATTCCTCCCAGTCGTTTATCGGATATCGAAACCAAGGGCATTTTGCCCAGTATTTACCGGCTTTATACGCTCTCTGTGATTTACCGCCGCGACCTGCGCGAACTCATGTCGTGGTACGGCGTGGACCTGAACAACACGGCCGCCGATCTCGGACTGGTATCGCCGCCAAAATCGCATGTCTCGGACGCGCTTACCGGACTCGGCGCCGTGCAGGTGCCCCTACGGATGGATCCGGCCTTTGACGAGCGCCGCACCGCCAATCTGGGCCGCATGGTCGAGCAGTGGGGACTGGTCCCGCTGGCCTACTTGGCTCAGTTTGCCAACAGCGATTTCACCTACGGCTACGTCGGCACGCAGGACTTTACCATGTATCCCATTCTCCCTCCGGGCAGTTTCATTCAGGTGGATGAAGCGAGGAGCCGCGTTGCGGAAGGCTCCTGGCGCTCGGAATATGAGCGTCCGATTTATTTCGTGGAGACTCGCGAAGGCCACACCTGCTGCTGGTGCAGCATGCGGCGCGACGACATTATTTTGCAGCCGCATCCACTCTCCCCGGTACCGGTTCGCATCCTGCGCCACCCGCAAGAGGCCGAAGTCATTGGGCAAGTTGTGGGAGTCGCTATGAAGTTGACCGAGTGGCACGCACTCGATGCTTCTCCAGGCTCGAAAGCGCCACCAGCACTGAATTAAGATGGGCTGAGGCGGGCGAATTCTTGCGCTCGTCTGGCAGCAAATCAGCGGAGCGGCCACGCATCTGCTCGACGTAGGCCTGCGCTGCCATACCACTCTGCCGGCTGGATTCCTGCAAGTCTTCGACCAGGGTCTCCAACGGCGTACCTAACACTCCAGAAACCACTTCCGCGTGAGCTGTCTTCAGTGCCCGCTCTGTAGATTCCGCACCATGCAGGTTTTCCATCCCCCAATGATGGTACCGGCCGGGAGCGCGGCGTAAGGAAACCAGATAGGCCAACTTCCCCAGCCGGCCGGAAACAGCGGCCAGAGTGGTCTCTTTTAAGTCTTGGAGGGCGGATTTCAGTGTCATGTTGTTACGAATTACGAACGTTCTACGACTTTCGTACCTTTGGTAACCAAGGGCGCGGACGTGAAACTATCACTGTCCAAATCGCAGTTACTTAAGGAGAAAACACCCGTGAAACATGTGCTACTCGTCCTCGCAGCAGCCGTGCTGTTCGTGAACACTCTCGTCATTCCAACCGCAGTTAGAGCCGACGGCGGAGCGGGTGGCACGAACTGCGGAAACACTCTCTGCAAGCCGTAGCCGACTTCTTTACTATTTTGCCTTAGGTTGCCGCGGCTCGGACAAAGTGTTCGCCGGCCTTACGAAAACCGAACAAAGATTGCTAGGGCGTTGCGGCCTGCAGCAAGTGGCGTTATAGTGCCATGCGAGCACTATGCTGCAGCCGCATTCACTCATCTGGCATTATCTCTGGGTCGCGCCTAATGTCCTGCTTCTGACTCTTGGGTTCCTGCTATTTCGACGGCGAATCTACAAAAGATATCCGGCCTTCTTAACTTTCGTCATTCTTGGCGCCATCGCCCAACTCACGATATATATCGCGGATGTCTCACCTGCGATTGATCCTAAAACGTGGTGGTACCTGTTTTGGGCCGGCCTACTGGTTGAAGGGACTATAAAATTCTTCCTGATCGGTGAGATATTCGAGGTAACTTTCCAGGACTATCACTCAATCGCTCGGCTGAGTAGAATTCTAATTCGAAGCGTTGGAGTTGGTCTCGTGCTAGCCTCTGCCGTTCTTGCCGGTATCGCTCCGCAGGATGGCCGCTTCGGAATTGTTTCGGGCGCCCATTTGCTGGAAGAGGCGATCTACCTCGTAGAATCGGGGCTGCTAGTATTCTTTTTTCTTTTTTCGGCTCACTTCAAACTCGCACTATCACGCCCTATCTACGGTATTGCCCTTGGTCTGGCAGTTTCAGCCTGTGTGCATTTGGCAACATGGGCGATCCTTACCAATGGTGGACTGCCGAACTCGCAGCGCACGATTCTCGACCTCCTCAACATGGCCACTTACCATGTCTGCGTTCTGATCTGGTTCTACTACCTGCTCGTTCCCGGGAGAGTTGCCACAAAGTCTATAGTTTCCGTACCCGAGCACAGTCTTGAGGTCTGGAATCAGGAATTGGAGCGTCTCTTACACCAATGACTCTGGCCATCGTTCTCGTCATCGTCGCCGCTGTCAGTTTGGCTGTCATTCTTCGGCTTGCAGTCTCGCGCAGCCTGCAGGTTTCTGCCGGGACAAGTCCGGCTGGTCAGATTCAGCCGCTGGATATCGCTGCGTTCCGCAACCTAACCAACCCGTCTGAGGACCAGTACCTGCGCCGCCGGTTGCCCTCCGCCGAGTTTCGGCGGGTGCGGCGCGAACGTCTGCGGGCCATGTCCTCCTATGTGCAGGTGGCTGGAAAGAATGCCGCCGTGCTGGTCAAGATTGGGCAGACCGCGCTGGCCTCCGACAACGCCAATACTTCCGAAGCCGCGCACCAGCTTGTCGATCAGGCTTTGCTGCTCCGCCGTAATTGCGCTTTTGCGCTGATCCGAATCCATATGGCTCTTGCCTGGCCGTTCCCGAATGAGGCGGCTGCGCCCATCCTGCGCGGTTATGAGCAGCTGAATGGCTGCACATTGCTCCTCACCCGATTGCAGAATCCGGCCGCTCCGGTTCATATTTCGGCGAATTGGTGATCCGGATGGGGCAACGAGTCTGTTCCGCCTCTGCGATTCTGTTCGTCGTGGACTTCGGAAAGCGTTACTGAAAAAGGACCTACCTTTGATTCCAGACTTGTTTTCGAGCACCATTCTGTTATAAAACCCTGCGGGAACTGAACCAATCATTTGTGCTCACTTCGGCAATCTGCCGCAGCAGTGATTCCTGCCGTCTGCTCGCCTGCGCGAGTTCAAGGGAGAACCTCATGATCCGCACCCAAAGAGCCATCGTTGTCTCTTTCTGCTTCGTGCTGCTTAGTGCTTTGGCCTTTGCCCAGGGCGGCGCCGCCACGGGCGACCTGCATGTAACCGTCAAAGATCCCAAAGGAAATCTCGTCACCAACGCAACGGTTACGGTGCAGGACGTGGCCAAAGGGCTGGAGCGCAGCGCGACCGGGGACGGGCAAGGCGGCTACAGCGCCCGCTTGTTGCCGCCGGCGACGTACTCGGTGACGGTGGTCGCGCCCGGGTTTGCGAAAGTTGAGAACACCGGCGTCGTCATCACGGTCGGCGGAGTGGTTGAATTGCCGGTCTCACTTTCGCTCTCCACCACCACGCAGGTGGTTGAGGTCAGCGCGCAGGCCGCGCTGGTGGAGACCTCGCGCAGTTCCACGACCGACACCATTGGCCAGCGGCGCATCGATAATCTGCCGATCAACGGCCGCAACTACATCAATTTCACGCTGACCGATTCGCAGGTGGTGCGCGACAACGCACCTTTCATCGGGGCCGCGCCGACCTCGGGCCTCAATATGAGTGGCCAGCGCGCACGCTCGAACCTGGTGAATGTGGATGGTGCCGATGCCACTGACAACGCAACCAACGGTGTCCGCTCCACAGTCTCGCAAGAGGCGGTTCAGGAATTTCAAATCATCACCAACGGTTACGCGCCAGAATACGGTCGAGCTGCTGGCGGTGTGGTGAATATCATTACGCGTTCCGGATCCAACGAATTCCACGGTGATGTCTTCGGATACCTGCGTAATCGCAGCTTCCAGGCAGTCAATCCGTTCAGCACCGTCCCCAATCCCGCGTACACCCGGGTGCAAGCGGGTGTAGCGTTTGGGGGAGCCATCAAGAAAGACAAGACCTATTACTATTTCTCGTACGAGATCACGCGGCGGCACGAGACCGGATTCTCCAGCATCGCGCCGGCGAGCAACATCGGCTATTACGGCCTGCAGAATTTCGACACGTCAACCACGGCCGGGGGTCTGGTGCCGCTACCTTTCGGCACGATTCAGGTGACTCCGCAACAGGCGGCATTCCTGGGCGGTTTGACGCCAGCCGAAGTGGGCGCGATCGGACTTACGAATATTGAGAACTATGAGGTGGTCGCCGGCGGTTCCTCGGCGCAGGCCCTGCAAGGTGCATGGCCGGCTGGCCTGGCGTTAGGCGCCAGCGGCGGAGCAACCTCCAGTTGGTCGGGATTCCCCACAAGCTGCACGCCAGTGTCTTGTGCCGCTCCCGCTATGTTCGGCGCCAGCCACGTGCCCGCCTCGTACCAGAGTCTGGGATCACAGGCAGGGAACTTTCCTGTATTTGAGGGCACCAGCCTGTACTCGCTCCGCCTGGACCATAACATCAATGCAAGTAACCGGCTCACGTTGAGGGTCAACGTAAGTCCCAGCACCACTACGGGTCTGGAAGGCAGCGGCGAGGATCAACCTTTCGGTCAAAATGCCTACTCGCGCACTTCCCAGCAAACCTACCGTGACGTAGCCGGCATGGTGCAAGACACCTGGACTATCGGCAACAACCAGGTGAACGAATTCCGCTTCCAGTTTTCCCGCCGCGGACGATCCTACTTCTACAACACCAAGATTCCTGCGGGCTCGGATCCGGCCGTCAACATTCCCGGTTTCGGCTATTTTGGGCGCGAGCCTTACTCCTTCATCGAGAGCGTCGAGAAGCGTTATGAGTTCACTGACAACTTTTCTTGGACAATCGGCCGCCACAACACCAAGTTCGGAGTTGACTTCAACTACATCCCTTTGACCGGCACCTTCCCCGTCAACTATGGCGGAAATTATGACTTCGGATCGGTCGCCGCGTTTCCGCAGCCGTTTCCCATCCTGAATCCGGTGCAAGCCTACGGGGCCGGCCTGCCCGGAGATTTCGTGCAGGGCTTGGGCAGTCCCACAGACTCATTCCGCAATATTGCCTTTGGGGCATTCTGGCAGGATTCGTGGCGAGTGAACCCGAGCCTGACTTTGAATTATGGGCTGCGATATGACATCGAGATTCCGCCGACGTTCAAACCGGTGACTCCCCTGGCTCAAGCCGCCTACAACCTTCTGGGCATTCAGAAGGGTATTCAGACCGAGAAAACCAACTTCCAGCCGCGTATTGGCTTGGCGTGGGATCCGAAGGGCGATGGAAAGACCGTGATACGCGCTTCCTACGGCTTGTTCTACGACCACCCGCTGCTGGGTCTGTATTTTCTGGGCGATGCATCCGATGGTTCGTCCAGTGCCCAGTTGGCCTTCCCCGGCACCGGCCTTTGCAACGGGGCAGGTAACCCTGCCAACCTGAACGCATTTACGATCTTTCAGGGACTGGTCAATACTCCGGCCTGCGCCCCGGGGCCTCCGGCACTCATTCCAGCGCTCGGTTACCTGCCCGATCAGCAACAGTTCACCTCTCTGAACTTTCCCAATTCCTTGTTTCTCAACCAGAACTACCTGGCAGCCGGTTTTCCGCTGATCGCGCAGCCATTCGGATACCCCCAGTCCAAGAACTTCGTGTTCGCATATTCCCAGCAGGCAAATTTCGCCATTGAACGGGATCTTGGCAACGGCTTTGCCTTGAGTCTGGCTTACAACTTTAATGGTGGACGCCATCTGAACCGGCCTATCAATGCCAACACACAGCGTGGCGACCTGTTGGTGGCAAACTGGCTGAATGCACAGGGCGATCCGAACTCCAACTCAGCCTTCGGTCCACTGGCCGTAGGGAGTGGAGCCCTACCCTGCAACGTGAATCCGTCGAATGGAAAGCCCTGGGTTTCGGCTGCTCTCATGAATTTCTTTCGGCCCAGCGGATTGAATCCATCGATCGCTAATGCATTAACCAATGCCGGTGCCGGCGCCTGTGTGACCATGCTGGCCCCCGCTACCTTGCAGTTTCTGCAGGCGTCAGGCTACAACACGTCCGGGATCAACACGGCCTGCGATCCAGCCACTCTTGTAGGGTGCGTCCCATTCGGAGACATGGACGCTAATTACTCTAACGGCAGCTCGATCTATCACGGATTTTCCACTAACCTGCGGAAACGGTTCGGGAATCATTACGAATTCCTGGCTTCCTATACCTGGTCGCATTCCATCGACGACTCGACGGACTTGCAATCGACGCTTACTCCCCAGGATAGCTTTTACCCGGGCCGGGATCGTTCGAACTCAACGTTCGATCAACGCCACCGATTTGTTTTCAGCGGGGTTTATCAAACCGGCAAGGTCGGAGGCCACGGTTTCGCCGCCGGTTTCCTCAGCAACTGGACGTTTGCCCCGCTCATCGAGTTCGGTTCGGGACGGCCCTTCAACATCATCACCGGCGTGGGCGATAACCTCCAGCAATCGTCGCTCACAGGGCGGCCCAACACATTCGTCAATGCGGCATGTACTGCGCTGGGCAATCCCTCGGTCCCTTCGAAATATTCACCGACCGGGGTACTCCAAGAGCCTTGCCTCGCCGAATTTGACGGCACCCTCCTTTCTCTCGACGGCAACCTGGGGCGCAACGCCGGGACCACTCCATGGACTGTGTTCGACGATCTGCGGGTGGCGCGGCGGATCAACTTCAACGAGCGTTTCAGCGCGGATTTGATCGCCGACATGTTCAACATCGCCAACAAAATGAATGTGGCTGCGGTAAGCCCGTTGTTCATCAATGCGGGGCAGGCCAGCGCGGCGTATGATCCGCGCCAGTTCCAGTTCGCGGTGAAGATTAACTGGTAGTTCAAAAATTCAGTTCGGATAATCGGATCGGAGAAAGACGGTCGCCGCGTGCAGCGCACGGGCATTCGCTTCGCTATAGTGGAACTTGAGAGCGAGTCAGCGCGTATCCACTCAGTGACTGAGAGGTCTGTGCCGAATGTCCGAGCCCGAAATCCCTTCATCCACGGAACCGTCCTTGATTGCTTCGGAGACGCGGGCGGGAGCGCCCGCGCCAGAGACCCCACCCAATACGATCTTCCGCGGGCCGAATGGAATTCGCTCCGGTTGGCGTGTGCTGATCTTCCTGGTTCTGGTGGCGGCTATTGCTGGCGCAATCGGGGTTGCCGTTGCGCTGTTCGCCAAACTGCGCGCTCACGGCGGCGGCGCCGAGATTCTCACCGGCATTTCTGGTCTAACTCCTCTCGGCCTCAGCGTTACCGAGGGCGGTCTCTTTTTCATTACCTCGATGGCCGCATTGATCATGGCGCGCATCGAGCGGCGCAAATACGGCGAGTACGGACTGCCGGGCCGCTACGCATTTGGAAAAGATTTCTGGATCGGGATTGTCGTGGGATTCTCGGCGATCAGCCTGTGTCTGCTCGCGATTTTCGTGCTGCACGGATTTCACCTAACCGGCATTGCCACTCACGGCACAGCTCTCGCCGCAGCAACCCTCGCATGGAGCCTGACGTTCATCCTGGTCGGGTTCGCCGAGGAATTTTCTTTTCGCGGATACCTGCAGTACACAGTCACCACCGGGATTGGATTCTGGCCTTCCGCCATTTTGCTGTCAGGATTGTTCGGACTCGCGCATGCCGGGAATCCGGGCGAGAGTAAAGCCGGCCTGTTTTCGGTGGTGCTCTTTGGACTGCTCTTCTGCCTGTTCCTGCGCCGCCGTGGAAATCTGTGGTGGGCCGTCGGTTTTCACGCCGGATGGGATTGGGGTCAGACCTTTTTCTATGGCGTGCCGGATAGCGGAATTCCGGCGTATCACAACTTGTTCAACTGCAGCTTCAACGGGCCGAGTTGGCTGACTGGTGGCAGCGTTGGGCCGGAGGCGAGCCTGTTCACGCCGGTTGTGCTGCTGATTGTCGCCATATTGTTCGCGCGGGCTTACCGCGAGAACCGATATCAGGTTCTCAGAACTGAAACGCCAGTCCAACCGTTGGCGTAACCGGCAGGCCTTGCAGCGTTTTCACCAGCGCTTGCCCGGTGTTGGGATCGATCCCCGATTCGAAGGCGTAGCGGGCGTTGTAGTGGTTGGTCAGGTTCAACACTTCTCCGTAGAGAGTCAGCTTCCAGCTCTTGAAAGCCCAATCCTTATCGGCGCGCACATCGACCCTCTCGTAAACTCCCAGGCGTGTCGCGTTGATGCCGGTTGCGAAGTATTGTCCGTTGCTGAGTTGAATAAACTCTCCACTCGGAATCGGCACACCCGAGCCATAGAGGAACTTGCTGCTTAGATTCAGCGTCGGGCGCAGGCGATAAGTAGCGAACACATTCAGCGTGTGGCGCTGATCTTCCAACGTCGGATAGTAGCCGGAGTTAAAACCGAAAACGTAAGGCTTGTACGGCACCGGAATCTGAAAGTCGCGCTGCTGCGCCTTCAGCAGCGTGTATCCCAGCCAGCCGGAAAGCCGGTTCGCGCTTCTTCTCTGCAGAACCAACTGCAGACCGTGCGAATATTCCCGCTCGAAGGTTCCATTGGGCAGGGGCTGTAGCTCCGGGCAAGAACTAGACATCGACGAACCGTACCCGAGCGTGTAAAAATCCATCCGCTGAAAAGCTTCCAGCCGGATTCGCGTGTTCTCGTCGAGCCTGTGTTCGACCGCGGCACTGAAGTGCTCAGACTTAGGCGGCAACACCGCCGCCTGAAAGCAATGTCCCGGCGGAGGTCCGAACGCGGATTGGGTAAACTGCGTGTACCGACCCGCGCCGAACTGAAGTTCCGTTGCATGAGCGAGGCGAATGGCCATCTCAATCTGCGGAGAAAAGCGTTGCGGCAGGTAAGAAAAGAAGCGATCCCAGCGCAGGCTGCCGAGGACGTGGACCCGCCCCTGCATCAGTCCCGAGGCCTGCTGCACATATGCGCTCTGACGCAAGCCGCTGCCTGCGTACGAGTACGACTGTAGACCTCCTGTCATGGTCTGGGTCGTTTGAGTCGCGCTATCCTTCAGTTGCCGCTCCGCCAATCCTGCTTGCAGGACTTGATCGGGCGCCCAGGCCCAAGTTAATCCGCCTCCGCCAACCCACTCGCGATGGTCGCTTTTCGTAAGCAGGATATTTGCATTGTTAAACAGTTCATCCGGTTCGCGAATGTAGGCCGCGTGGGCGTCGATCAGCAATCGCGGATTCAGCGCGAATCTCCAACCGGCGCGGGCCAGCGTGAAATCGCTCTTCCCGCTCGCGTACTGATCAACGACTAATGCAGCGGGGTCACTCATGGACATGTTCGTGTGCCCGTCGGTGGCGAACAAGCTCACGTTCTGCCGCGGCGTGAGATCGTAATTCAGTTTGACATCGGCGTCTTCATAGCCGACATCCGCCGAGTTCTGCACGCGGTTGCGAATCAGATAGTTGATGTAACTCTTCCTCGCCGAGACCAGCCATGATCCTTTGCGGTCGTGGCCGAGGCTGCCTTCCCCCAGGATTTCGCTGGCAGCAATTCCAGCAGAGATGCGAAACAGCGGCGATCCCCGGCTCCCTTCGCGAGTGTGAACGTCAAGAGCCGCGCCGTCGGCGTCTCCATATTTTTCAGGATAAGCCGCTGGCAACAGCTTCATGTCTTCCACCACCTCGCTGGTGAGTAGGCCCAGGGACGCGCCCTCGCTGAAATTCCCAATCTCGTGGAACGGGTTTTGGACCAGCACATCGTCGATGTAGATCGAGACGCTGGTAGACGGTGCTCCCATGACCGAGAACTCGGCGAAGAACTCATTATTGCCTTCGGCCGAAACCCCCGGCAGAGTTTGCACCGCGCGAAAGGGATCGTCGGCGAAGACGGTCGAAGTCAGGCGAATTTCCGTGGCCGTGAGATTGGTTTCGAACGTGGCGGGCGAGTCGGCGACCTGAAAGACATCGCCATGCACTTCCACTTTGTCGGTATGGTGGAAGTTGTCGGGCACCATGGTGATGGTGAATTCCTTCACGTCCTCAGAGTTCGCCAGGTTGAAGGGTACAGTCAGCAAGCGGTATCCGACCGCGTTGAGCCGCAGTGTGTAGTTGCCGCGAGGAAGACTGGGAAGATCAAACTCGCCTGTGACCGACGTGACCGTAACGAGCTTGTTCTCGAGAACAAGAACTTCCACCCGTGCCAGCGGCTCTCCGCCCACCGCGCTCGTGACTTTGCCCTTGATCTGGGCAGCCTGTGCCGCTACCGAGGATAGGAGTAGAAGTGCGGCAAGACGCAGGCTCATACCCCTCCCATTGACCACAGATGGGTCAAAGAGTGAACGAAGCAGGATATCCTACTTGCGTTTGCCAGTTGTTGGCTCGAGCCGCCAACCCTCGGGGTGCTAAACTTTCCCTTCACCATCCTTGGCGCTTGCCCGGAGTTCTTCTCTCCATGCCCGAAAATGAAATGCCCACAGCGCGGACTCGCGTGGTCCGCGAACCCCAGCGTGCGGTCTATGACCGCGAGGCCATGTACCGCATTCTCGATGAGGGATTTATCTGCCATGTCGGCTTCGCAGTGGAAGGCCAGCCGTTCGTGATTCCGACCTCGTATGGCCGTAAGGACGCGAATCTTTACATTCACGGATCGGCCGCCAGCCGCATGCTGCGGCAGATGAAAGATGGATTGCGGGTTTGCGTGACGGTCACACTGCTCGATGGGCTCGTGCTGGCGCGGTCGGTGTTCAACCACTCGATGAATTACCGATCCGTGGTGATTTTGGGCAACGCCGAGCTAGTGGACGATCCGGAAGAGAAGCTGGCGGCGTTGCGCGTGCTCTCGGAGCACATTCTGCCCGGCCGCTGGGATGATGCGCGCCAGCCCAATGAGCGCGAGTTGAAGGCGACGTCAGTGTTGCGGCTGGCCATCGAAGAATTTTCCGCGAAGGTGCGCAGCGGACCACCTATTGATGATGAGGAAGATTACTCGTTCCCCACCTGGGCAGGAGTTTTGCCGTTCGAGATGGTAGTGGGGAAGGCGATTGATGATCCGCGGCTTAACTCAGAGCGACAGCCGTACGTTTATCAAAGAAATGTTCGTAAAACGTAACAGCAAGTTTACGGGTGTGTTTGTAATCACGCGAGGGATTCTATTGTTGCTGGCCTGAAAGTACGGCCGATTCGACATATCGCCCAGATAGTTCGTCAAACGTAACGTCAATTGGAACTTTGTTTTTCCAAAGCACCCAAGCTGCTAGGGTCCATGGTCCTATTCTTGTCCGAGTAGGGCTGGAGGTTACTTCATCAGATTCATATCCCTAATACATCTTGGAGGTTTTGTGAAAAAGACCATCGTCTTGTTGCTGCTCGTTGGGGCAGCTGCATTTGCAGTCCTTCCACAAGCTCAAGCTTGGCCTAACGGCAGGCTGACTAATACCAAGAACACTACTACACAAACCATCGGATACTGCATTGTCACTACAAATAACTACACAAACTGGGTTTATACCGACACCAAGAACACCGGCCACTCATTTCCGGCGCAGAGTCAAGTTGTCACGGCCAGAAGCACGAATCCGAAGTTCAATTGCTCGGCCTACAATGACGTAGTCGATGTGCAAGTCTGGTCCAGCGACGGGAAAGGTTACTACCTGACTACAATGAATGGTTCATTCGGCACGGTAACCATTACGGCCTACCTCGAGCCCAAGTATCAAATCTTGACTCTCCTGGCGGATGCGCCCGGAAACATGAGCTCCAACTGCTTTACAAATTCCACGTTCTACGGAACGACGGACAGCGTTTCTAACTCTTTCACCAATACGACTTCAGTAACATTTAGCCAGAGCCAAAGCTTATTCGGAGTGATCGGAGATAACACAAGCGAGACCATCTCGTTCTCCCTGGGCTACGGAACTACCGATTCCTTTACGACCACATTCACCAATGCCCAAGGCGTGTGCAACGACTCGACGCACAATCCCTTGGATCATAGCCAGGACATGTTTTGGATCTGGCTGAACCCAATGGTCACGCTGACGCAGACTGGCGCGAGTGCGGTGAGTTACGCCGTATCTCCGCCCCCGAGCCAGAGTGTGTACGCGGTGCGAGTCAGTGCTGCGGGACTGCAGAACCCAAGTTCGATTGACGTGCACCTGCTGGAGCCGATGACCTACAACGGTGTCACCTATCCTGGGCTCAGCAATATATGTGCGCACCCTCTTCCGCCTTCGCAGTGCACACAGGCAAACGCTTGCGGTTGCGTGCCGCAGGATTTTGCTGCAATCGTGGCGCTGGATCCGTTGTTGTCTCTACCCGTGAATTCGACCGAGACTCCGGATCAGATCGACAGCAAACGATACTTCGTACTCAACCCACCGCCTTCGCCGCTTCTTATTTTGGAGGGTCCCACTACGCAGGGTGGCAACGAGTACCCAGTAACTTTCAGTGTGACCGACCAAAACCAGTCTGCCCACACTGGAACCGAAACCATCGGTACCAGCATCGGGTTCACCTATGGCTACAACGTCACGACCTCAGCCGCGCCGGTTGATTTCACCGTCGGCTTCTCCGTCACGAACACGCTGAGCTATAGCCATAGCACAAGCCTCACAAAGTTCACCGGGAGTTCGCACAATATGTCCGTGACGCTAGGCACTTCCACTTTTGGCTGTGATGAAGGGGTGGAAGTGTACGAAGACTACCTGTATCACGCATTTGTTCTTGTTCCGTCTTCAACGCCGCCAACGGCCTGCGACTCAAACTAGGGCAACATAGGTCGAGGCTGCCTTTCATGGGCAGCCTCGACTACTACGGTACCAGCAGCAGTTTGCCGGCTACTTTGTGGGCTTGCATGTCGCGGTGGGCTTGGGCTGCTTCGGCTAGCGGATATTTCTTCGCGATCCGCAATCTGAGTTTGCCTTCGGCGATCATCCCGAACAGAGCGCTGGTGCGGGCCAGCAACTCTTCGCGCGTGGCGGTGAAGTGGGCCAGCGTAGTGCGGGCCATGTAAAGAGATCCTTTGTCCGACAGCTTCGCGGGATCCACTGGCGGCACCGGACCGCTCGACATGCCGTACAGCACCAGCATGCCCCGCGTCCGCATCACGTTGAGATTCTTTTCGAAGGTCGCCTTGCCCACGCCGTCGTAGACCACATCGACGCCTTTGCCCCTGGTCAGGCGCTGGACCTCGGGTTCGAAATCGTGCTGGGTGTAGACGATCACCTCGTCAGCGCCTGCCTCGCGCGCGAGCCGCGCTTTCTCTTCGCTGGAAGCGGTACCAATCACCTGCGCTCCGACCGCATGCGCCAGTTGCACCAGGAGCAGGCCGACTCCGCCCGCCGCGGCATGCACCAGTGCCGTCTCGCCAGCTTTCAGCTTGTGCGCGTCGTTGACCAGATAATGCGCGGTGAGGCCGTGCATCATTGCCGCGACCGCCTGATCGTTGGTGATCGACGGTGGCACGGGTATCAGGTGCTGTTCTTCCGCCACCACATATTCGGCGTACGAGCCGAGCGTGCCACTCCATGCGACCCGGTCGCCGGGCTTCACGGTTTTCGCCTGCGCACCCACTGCCTCGACCACGCCGGCGCCTTCCTGTCCGGGGATGAACGGCAGCGGCGTGCGAAAACTGCCGTCGCGGAAATGGCCGTCGATCGAGTTGACTCCTGCGACGGATACCCTGATCAACGCTTCTGCCGGTTTCGGCTGGGGAACTGGAACTTCGGCCAGTTCCATGACTTCCGGACCGCCCGTCTGTTCTACGCGAATGGCCTTCATGGATATTCCTTGTCCACCGCTTGTTTGAAAAGAGCAGACTAGGGTATCAGCAGCAGCTTGCCGGTGGTCTTTCTTCCTTCCAATTCGCGATGGGCACGCTGCGCGTCGGCCAGCGGATAAGTGTGCTCAATGCGAAGCTTCAGCTTGCCGGCGGCGATCATCGCGAACACAGCTCCGGAGCGTGCCATTAACTCCTCACGCGTCGCAATGTAATGGTTCAGCGAAGGCCGGGTCAGAAACAGCGATCCCTTTTGCGTCAGGATGATCGGGTCGAAGGGAGGAACCGCGCCACTGGAGCCTCCAAAGAGCACCATCATGCCGCGCGGACGGAGAATGTTCAGCCCTTTCTCGAATGTTGTCTTGCCCACCGAGTCATAGATCACATCGACGCCCTTGCCGCCGGTGACACGCTTGGTCTCTGCTTCGAAATCCTGCTGGGTGTAAAGAATGATGTCGTCGGCGCCAGCTTCACGGGCGAGCTTCGCCTTTTCCTCGGTCGATACCGTAGCGATCACGCGGGCGCCGATATGGTGCGCCATTTGCGTGAGCAGCAAGCCCACGCCACCGGCGGCGGCGTGCACCAGGGCGGTGTCGCCGGACTTGAGATGAAAGCTGTCATGCGATAGATAATGCGCCGTCATGCCCTGCAGCATGGTGGCCGCGGCCTGCTGATTCGTGACTCCGGCCGGAATGGACACGAGGCGATCGGCTGGCACGGCAGCGTACTCGGCATACGATCCGAGCAGCCCGCTCCAGGCGACGCGGTCGCCGTTTTTCACCGACTTCACGTCGGCGCCCACGGCAGTTACGTTACCCGCGCCCTCTTGCCCGAGCACCAACGGCAGCGGCGCTTTGTAGCGCCCTTCGCGGAAGTACACATCAATGAAGTTCACGCCCGACGCGGCTAGCTTGACTACCGCTTCGTTCGCTTTCGGTTCAGGAACTGGCAGATCCACCAGTTCCATCGCATCGGCAGTTCCGACTTGCTTAACTTGAATGGCTTTCATGGGAAGTTTGGATTCAGGTTGCCTGTGGGAGATTCAGCACCGGATTTTTCTTCGGCTGGATTATACCGCCCTGGCCGGTTCCTCATTTTCCGTAGACACCGGTTTTCCTCTGCTACACTTGCTCCGCTTTAACGAAGCAACCGTCGCAAGGAGCCCCATGGCCGAGAAACAGCCGCAGACTTTCGCCAACCACACGCGCTTTGATCCGCCGTTTCATTTCTTCCTGATCCCGGTTTTCGCCCTAGCGCTTGTCTTGACGTTGGTTCACTTTTTTTATCACCTTCGCGAAAGCGATATTCGTGACAACTTCCACTCCTTCCTGCTCATTGTGCTTGCTCTCGCCTTGCTGGGAATGCTGTTCAAGACTCGCCTGTACTCGCTGAAGGTGCAAGATCGCGTCATCCGCCTGGAAGAGCGGTTGCGTCTGACTCACCTTCTCCCAGAGCCTCTTCGCTCCCGCATCGCTGAATTGACGGAAGACCAGCTGTGTGGCTTGCGTTTCGCCTCCGATGCCGAAGTGCCGAAGCTGGTCGAGCGGGCACTCAGCGAAAAACTGTCGCGCGCTGACATCAAGAAGGCGATTCAGAACTGGCGTCCGGATTACTGGCGCGTTTGAACGGCGGAAAAGCGGTTCCTTGCCGCCAACCACCGGTGCCGCGTGGGCATCTCAAGGTCTGAAGGTAGGAGGAGCCTGGAGAGGACTCAGGCTCCGTGCCGGTAACGTTTAGGGCAGGTGCCCATAGTAACGGCGCTGGCCGCCTTTTCTGCATTGACCCTGGCGAGACCACCCGGTACGATTTTTGGTAGAATTCACCGGGCATTAACACTGGAGAAGCTCAACCGGGGATAAGTACCCATTCTCAGCCCATCATGCGATTTGCCTGCCCCCACGTTCGCACTGCGGCTCTGTCCTGCCTGATCCTGGCAGCGTGCGGTTGCGGCGCGCACAAACCCGTTGCTGTGATGCCTACGGCTCTAGCGCCGGCTTTGAAGCCAGCCAACCAGGCAACCGCTCAGGCTGCGGATGCCACCTCGTTTACGAAGACCGCAGCCACCTCGCAGGGAAATCAAGAACAAGCGAAAGACGCCGTCGAGCAGCCGAATTCGAATCAAGCTCCCGCTGCCTCTGACGCCGTCGCCGATCTCATCGCGCGGGTTGAAAAGGAATATCAGGCCGGGCTCGCCACCTATCAGGCGGGCCAGACGGAAGATGCCAAGCGGCACTTCGATAATGCTTTCAACTCGCTGCTGGAGAGCAATCTTGACGTCCGCTCCGATGCGCGGTTGCAGAAAGAATTCGACCACGTTGTTGACGGCGTGAACCAGCTCAATCTCGGCGGAAGTCAGACGGCCGAGTCGGACCAGCAACCGAAGTCCGAACCGGCGCCGATCGACGAGACCAACGGCATGACGCCCGCTGCCGACGCGGGCACCAAGGCCAAAGTCGAAGCCGAGATCAAGAGCACGCAGTCCGACTTGCCGCTCATGATGACGGACCAGGTCGCCGGCTACATTAGCTATTTCTCCGGCCGTGGACGCGGCGTTTTTGAGCGCGCCTTCGCGCGGTCGGGCCGCTATCACGATATGATCGTCGCGACCTTGAAAGAGGAAGGCCTGCCGCAGGATCTGATTTATCTGGCACAGGCTGAGTCGGGATTCCATCCGCTGGCGGTTTCGCGCGCCGGCGCTCGCGGCATCTGGCAATTCATGTCGAGCCGGGCCCGCGGGTACGGTCTGGGTCACGACATGTGGGTGGACGACCGGCAAGATCCGGAAAAATCCACGCGTGCCGCCGCCCGGCACCTGAAAGATCTCTATAACCAGTTCGGCGATTGGTATCTGGCCATGGCTGCCTACAACTCCGGCCCCGGCACCGTGCAGGCAGCCGTGAAGCGAACCGGCTACGCGGATTTCTGGGAACTCTACCGCCGCAACGTTCTGCCCAAGGAAACGCGCAACTACGTGCCCATCATTCTGGCCGTGACCATCATGGCCAAGAATCCATCCCAGTACGGGCTGGATGACGTGGTGATGGAGCGGCCGGCGGATTACGACACGGTCACGATCAACGATCCGGTGGATCTGCGGCTGGTGGCGGATTGTGTGGGATCGACGCCAGCGGAGTTACAGGACTTGAATCCGCGCCTGCTGCGCCTGACCACGCCGCGCGAGGGCAAGTTCGAACTGCACGTGCCCGCCGGGACCAAAGATCAGTACCAGACAGCTGTAGCCGCGATTCCGGCTGACATGCGCCTGTGGTGGCGCTATCGCACAGTGCATCCCGGCGATACGGTGGCGTCGATCGCACGTAGCTATCGCGTCACCGCCAAGTCGCTCGTGGATACGAATCATCTGGACGGCGGCGAACTGGAGGCCGATGCCAGGCTGATCATCCCCTTAGCGCCGGGAAGGCATGTACAAAGTGACACTGCCACCTACGCTCGCCGCATCACCCGCTACAAGGTTCATAAGGGAGATACAGTCGAAACTGTAGCCGACAACTTCGGCGTCTCGGCGCAGATGATTCGCCGCTGGAACGGACTGCGCGGCGACAGCCTACACGGCCGCAAAGTGCTGGCTCTACACCTGCCGATTACGCCCACCGGGCGCGATGCGGAACTGGCATCGTCCCGCGCCGCGAAGAAACATCCCAAGGCGACGCAGACCGCGAGCGTTAAACCTCCGGCGACGAAGTCTGCGGAAATCGAGCGGCTGAGCACCGAGAAGACCACGGCTGAAAGCGAAGAGGAAGCTGTGGTGCGCCACAAGGTGAAGACCGGCGAAACTCTCTACTCGATTGCCAATCTTTATCGCACGACGGTCGCAGCCCTGAAGCGCGACAATGGCAACGTTGCGGTACTCCACCCTGGAATGATTCTGATCGTGCAGCCCGCACGGTAGTTTCCTGTCAGAATAGTTATTACAGCCAGAAGTCGCTCTGCACAGAACCGGGGCTGGCGCTGGCCGCACGGCCCATGCTCGGGGCCACCTGATTCCGGCCAGCATTCTTGGCCTGATAGAGGGCGGTGTCGGCGGCATGCAGCAGTTTTTCTATCTGGGAGGCAGCCTCGCCGGTCGCAATGCCCAGGCTTAAGCTCACTTTGACGCTCGATCCTCCGGTCATGATGTTGCATCCGGCCACGTGGCTGCGCACGCGCTCGGCCAGGTCCCATGCTTCAGGCAGGCCGCAACCCGGAGCCACGATCAGGAATTCTTCGCCACCATAGCGGCCTACGGAGTCATAGGGCCGGACCACCGCCGCAATCGCGCTGGCGATGATGCGCAGCACGGCATCGCCGGCGCCATGTCCGCGCGTGTCGTTGATGACCTTGAAGTGATCGACGTCGACCATGATCAGGCCGATCGGATCGTGATCGCGCTCGGCGCGGACGAGTTCCCGCTCCAGAATCCCCAGAATCGCCTTGCGGTTCCACAGGCTGGTCAGCCCGTCGCGCGCGGCTTCCCGGCGCAGAGCTTCTCGCGCTTCGACCAAGCGGTGCTGCGTAATCAACTGCCGCGTGCTGGAGCAGAAAAACGACAACAACACGACCACCGCCGCCAGGTTCAGATGCTCGCGGGCAATTCGCACCGACATAGCCAGCACCAACACCGGATAGAGCAAGTAAAAAATCTCAGTATAGATGCGCTTTTCAGCAGCAGGCGCTTCGGGCAAAATCTCCGGAGACTCAACCTGGTTCCATGTAGCGGCGAGGAGCGTGGGGACGATAAGCAAGGCGCTCCACAGCAAGTCGAACCAGGCGCCAGTGCGCAGAAACCGTCCCGGGCCGTAGTAGTAGAGCGCATCCACGCAACCGGAAAGGGCGATGGCGGCGCCCATCCGGCCAAACAGCGCTTTGGCGTCGCGGGAATGAGTGGCGAGCGCACGCAGGACAAACGCCGATGCCACCAGCGCATAGCCGACAAAATACGGGGTCCACACCGAGTGGGCCAGTTCGGCCGGCGACTCCGCCTTCGGCAGGTAGAAGAAATACAGGTACGCGGCCACGCAGACCAGAACGGCCTGCACAAAGTCGAGGACGACCAGGGTATCGAGACGTCCGGATTCATGTTCCGGATCAAGAAACATGGCCATGGCCAACGGCACGAACCAAAAGCAGAACAGGATGTTCATGGCCCAGGCCAACTGGGCAGAGGCGGCAAAATCGTTATAAATGCCGAGGCCCTGTGCCGAGGACCACAGCACGTACGCCATGGCCGTCAAGCGCCAGAATGAGCGAGCCATCCCCTCAGAGCGATTGCTGGCTCCGACAGTGGCATAGATCAGCAAGCCGCCGAGCGCGAACTGAATCGCGTCGGACACGATGGGGCCCGCATGATCGGTTCCCCAGACAGCGATCACTGCGACATGGGCCATCCATAACAAGCCCGCAGCAATCCCGACGATTCGCGCGCGTGGCAAATGAAGTTCCTTCAAGCAGTAATGTACAGATCACCCTACGGGGAGGACAGAACTGGGTTACCCGACTGGCAGTTGACTACAATGCAAAAGCCGAACCTTCAATTTCAAAGAAGCTTTATACATTAAGTGGCTCTAGTATCCAGCATGGGGCAAGTTACTTTCACATGACGTTGGTACCTTTTGCGGATTACCTTATAGCGCAATAAGGTCCCCCATTTCCAGCTTTCTTTCGGGGCTCGCACTGCGCCTTTGGTTGCGCAGACCGGGTTGGACGAATTTAAGATGGTCGCTGGCGAACGGCCAGGGAGGTGTGACGAATGACTGAAGGAGTAGCGGCAATCGGGATCGCGCGTCTGGGGCAAGTCCAGATCCGTGCCCACGACGTGGATCGGGCGGCTGACTTCTATGCGAACGTTTTGGGATTGCGTTTGCTGTTTAAAGCGCCGCCAGGGCTGGCATTTTTCGACTGTGGGGGCGTGCGTCTCCTGATTGACCATCCAGACAAGCCAGAGTTTGATCATGCCAGCTCGATCCTGTACTTTGCGGTGCCTGACATTCAGTCCGCCTACGCGAAGATGACCGAAAGAGGGGTGAAGTTCGAGGACGAACCGCACATGATTGCCCGCATGCCCGACCACGACTTGTGGATGACGTTTTTCCGCGACAGCGAGGAGAATATGCTGGCCTTGATGTGCGAGGTGAAGACAAAAGCATGAACCACGAAGGGCGCGAAGGATCACGAAGGGGCTGGATTTGTTCGAATCTCCTTTGTGTGTATTCGTGTCTTTCGTGGGCGTGAATTTCAACCCTACCCGATCATCGATTTCCGTTGCCAAGCGACCATCGGGAAGTCAGAATCCTAGGCCATGAGCAATGCGGAAGAGACGAAACCGGCACTCGCTGCGATGGGACCGAGCACCGTTTCCACGCGAGAACAGTTTCCCGAGGCTGAAGACCCGGCGCAGGAAATGCGGTCGGAGCACCGCAAGGGCCTGCTCCCCGAGTTGTATTTCAGATGGCGTGCGGGCGAAATTTCCCGGCTGGAGGCTTTCTGCGACGTCATTTTCGGCTTCGCGCTTACATTGCTCGTGGTCTCGCTCGAGGTACCACGCAACTATTCCGAACTGATGGCGGCCATGCGCGGATTCGTGCCTTTCGCTGCCTGCTTTGCGCAATTGATCCTGATCTGGCGGGCGCACTATAAGTTTTCGCGCCGCTATGGGTTGGAAGATCCCTACACGGTCTTCCTGAACCTGGTCTTGCTGTTTTTGGTGTTGTTTTATGTGTATCCCCTGAAATTCGTTTTTTCGATGCTGTTCGCGGAATTGACCGGAGCCACCACTGGCGAAGGGATCGGCTTCCACGAGGCCTCGGTGTTAATGCGCATTTACGCCATCGGATTCGCGTCGGTCTTTGCGCTATTTGCCTTAATGTATGCACGCGCCTACAAGTTTCGAACCTTGCTGGAACTCAACCCGGTCGAGGTGCTCGAAACGCGGCTTGCGATTCAGGAGTATCTCTTGATGACCGCGATCGGCGCGGTTTCATTTGGGCTGGCCTTCAAGAATCCGGAGTGGGCGGGATGGTGGTTTTGCCTGCTGGGGCCGGCGCTGACCGTGCACGGCATGGTCTACGGCAAGCGCGTGCGGGAGCTCGCAGAAAAGTTGGGACTGCAATAGAATCTGCCCCTTCCGGCTCTGCTATCATCGCATTCGGAGTCATCTCCACATCATGCAGGACTTTGAAGAAGAGGACGAAATACCGGTTCTTTCCGGAAGAGGAGAGGGAGTCATGGAAGAAGCTCCGGCCACAGGCTCGGGCGCTGGGCGCCGTAATGAAGACATCGCGTTGGATTTGATGAAGTTCCTCGCGATGACCACAGGCTATGGCCGGACCACCTCCACCGGCGTAGGATTTCAGGGCACCGGTTCCGCAGCCAAGCCTGAAGATTACGCGGAAAAACTGCTTGAGCTTTATGGGAAATGTTTGGGCGCGGTCACGGGCAAGAAGTAGTAAGATTGCGTTCCTCAGATTGAGAAGCAGTAGAAAATGTATCGCAAATCTCCGCTCTCAGCCCTTCTACTAGCTTGTCTTGCAGCTGCAATCTCTTTTGCCCAGGAGAAATCTGCCGCTCCTGCAGCCTCCCCTGCGCAGGACTTCTCCAAAGAAGCGTACGCATTCGAACGCTGGTACACCCGCGTCCGGCAAGAAAAAGACGGAACCGGTACGCGGGAAAGGACAGTGGAAGTGAGGATGCTGTCTGAATCCGGCGTGAAAACGTTCGCCGTCCTCAGTTTTCCCTACACCAGCGCCAATGAGGTCATGGAGTTTGATTACATTCGGGTGCGCAAGCCGAATGGCACCGTGGTCAACACTCCGGATTACAACATTCAGGATATGCCGGGCGAGGTAAGCCGGGCCGCGCCGCTCTATAGCGATCTCCACGAAAAACATGTGGCGGTGAAAGGCCTGGCGGTAGGCGACGTTCTGGAATATGTCGCCCGCGCCCGGGTGGTAAAGCCGCAGGTTCCGGACAACTTCTGGTTTGAGGATTGGTTCAGTAAAGCGGCGATCATTCGCGATCTGCGGCTCGAGATCGACGTGCCCAGCGACAAGTACGTCAAAGTCGTCAGTCCGGATTTCAAGCCGGAGGTCAAGCTGGAGGGAGCGCGACGCATTTACCGTTGGACCTACGCCAATCTTGAAGTGAAAGCGGCGGACCCCAGCCAGCCGCCACGGCGCACCGTTTCCGGGCCCGACGTGCAGGTCACCACTTTCGCCAGCTGGGAGGACGTGGGCCGCTGGTACGGAGACCTGCAGAAGGAGCCGCTGACCGTGACGCCGGCGATTCAGGCGAAGGCCGGCGAACTGACCAAGGGACTGAAAAGCGACGACGAAAAAATTCACGCGATCTACAACTTCGTTGCTCTGAAATACCACTACATCGGACTGGATTTTGGGATCGGACGCTTTCAGCCGCACGCCGCCGACGACGTTTTGGACAACAACTACGGCGACTGTAAGGACAAGCACACATTGCTCGCCGCCCTGCTGAAGGCTTCAGGAATTGAGGCGTGGCCGGCGCTGATTCACTCGTATCGCAAGCTCGACCCCGAGGTGCCATCCCCGGCCCAGTTCAATCACGTCATCACGGTTGTGCCCCGGAACGGGCAATTCCTCTGGCTCGACACCACTCCCGAGGTTGCGCCTTACGGACTTCTGTTGCTCACTCTGCGCGACAAGCAGGCGCTTGTCATTCCTGTGAACGGTGCGCCGAAGCTGATGAAAACACCGGCAAATCCTGAGAATCCGCAGCGTCTGGACTTTTCCATGGAAGGCAAGCTGAGCGCGGAGGGAACCTTCACCGGGCACGCTGAACAGGTGTACGAAGGGGATTCGGCCGTTTCTTTGCGGGCTGCGTTCCGCCGGGTTCCGGAATCGCAATGGAAAGATTCGGTGCAACGCTTTTCCTACGCTATGAATTTCGGGGGAGAAGTGAGCAATGTGAAAGTGTCGCCGCCCGACGAGATCGACAAGCCGTTCAGAATTTCCTACGACTACGTGCGCAAGGATTTTGCGGACTGGGACAATCACCATACTTCCCCGGCGCTTCCGCCGGTAGGCGTAGAAGTCACGAGAGGCATTCGAGAAAAGAGACCCGACGAGCCCTTGCTGCTGGGGTCTGTAGGAAAAATGGAATATCACTCGCGCGTGCAATTGCCCGAAGGCTATCGCGTGGTGGCTCCGCCCCGGTGTGATCTGATCGAGTCGTATGCGGAATATCACGCGTCCACGAATATTGAGGACGGTGTGATGACGACCACGCGCGAGCTGAATATCAAGAAAACCGAAGTTCCTCTGAGCGAGTGGGATGGGTACCGCAAATTTGGCACCGCCATCGCCGACGACGAATTCAATCCTTTGCCGGTCGACCACACCGCTGCCGCGGTTTCGGAGGGTGACGGATCCGGCAAGGAAGCCGCCGGCAACGCGGGAAAATCGGCCAATTCCAATGGCGAAAAACTTGGAACGGCGGAACTCGACCGCGCCTTCCACGACGGGAGCTATGCCCTGCAACAGCGGGACTTCCAACGGGCGCAGGAATCATTTGAGAAAGTCGTGGCCCATGATCCCAAGTATCCGGGCGCTCACTTTAATCTCGGGGTTGCCATGGCATCGCGCATGGACATGTCCGGCGCAATGGAGCAGTTCCGCAAGGAGGAACAGGTTTCGCCGCACGACCCGCGTGCCTATCAGATCGTCGCCATGTATCAGACCCAGATGGGAAAAAGTGACGAGGCGATGGAGGAGTGGCGGAAATTGCTAAAGGCCGATCCGGAGAACCGTACGGCCGCTTCAACCCTCGGCGGGCTGCTCTACCAGTCAGGCAAGTACAGCGAAGCGGTGGGAGTGCTTGAGACTGCGGTGAAGGCGGCGCCGGACAGTCCCAGCCTGTTGATGCAGTTGGGAACGGCGTACCTGAAGACCGGCGACAACGACAAGGCGCTTGCCCGCCTTCAGGAAGTAGTCGAGCAGAAAAAAGACGATCCGATGACGCTCAATAACGTCTCCTATACCCTGGCGGAAAACAAGATCAAGCTCGATCTGGCCCAGAAGTATGGCGAAACAGCGCTCAGCCAGTTGGAGGAAGAGGCACAAGGAGCACACTCTTCGCCGGATGTTGGCTTGCGGGTGACTTACGAATTGTCGCTGGTGTGGGACACGCTGGGCTGGGTCTACTTCCAGCAGGGGGATGCGAAACGGGCCGAGAACCTGGTTCGCTACTCGTGGTTGCTCGGAGAACACGACGTGGTGGCCGAGCATCTGGGAGAAATCTACGAGAAAGAAGGGAAGACACAGCAGGCGGCGCAGATGTACCAGGACGCGTTGACAGTGTCGTCCGTGCCGGTTTCCAGATTCGGCATCTCACCGAGTCAAAGCAAAGCATCCCTGAGCCGTGCTCAAGAGCTCACTGCGCGCTACGAAAAGTTGACCGGCAAGAAGCCTGGTTTATACGCAATCCGGCGCCTGCCAAATGGGGAGTGGACGCAGACTCCGGCCGAGCAACTGCGGCGAACGCGCGAGGTAAAGCTTGCCAACTCGAAGAAGCTCTCGGGGTCGGCCCAATTCATCGTCACCTTGAAGCCGGAAAAGGTAGAATCAGCGGATTATCTGAGCGGGGACGAAGGTCTCGAGCCGCTGGCCGATAAGCTGAAGGCCGCCCACTATCCGCTGGAATTTCCTCCCGGTAGCGGGGTAACTCTGGTCCTGCGGGTCGACGTCAGTTGCCACGCCACGACTCCCTGCATCGCCACACTAGTCCCTCCGGTGCCAGTCCCGGCAACCACTCAGCTCCCCGCTCCGGGATACTGAATCCCAGGCTCACTAAACAAAAGACCGCGCCCGCAGAAGGGCGCGGTCTACCAGCGAAGTCCATGCGTGGAGACTGCTCGCGGCCTTAGCGGCGCTTCTTGGTTTTCTTAGCCGGCTTTTTCGCAGCTTTCTTGGCCGGTTTCTTGGCTGCCTTTTTCGCTGGTTTCTTTTTTGCAGCTTTCTTGGCCGGCTTCTTCTTGGCGGGCTTTTTCGCAGCTTTCTTGGGCGCCGGTTTCTTCGGTGCCGGCTTCTTTGGCGCCTTGGGTTTGCTGCCGCCGCCTCCACCGCCGCGGACGGGTGCTGGGGCTGGAGGTTCCGGTGCGTGGATTGGTGCCGGTTCTTCGTGGCCTTCGGCTTCTGGAATGCTGGGCTCCTCTTCTTCTTCCTCTTCCTCTTCGAAATCTTCTTCGAGCGACTCGCTATAGGCGCCGCTGTCGCCGAATTCGTCTTCTTCATCACGTCCGTAGAGCGTGAAATCGTCGAACGTCATTGCTCCTCCTGATGTCAGTGGCGGACAAGCCGCGCGGATTGCGCCCGGTTGCGGGCGCGAGAATAAATTCAACCACCGAGACTTCTGCTGGAACGGCGCCGGATTATAGCACGATGTTCCCGGCCAACCGCAAGGACTGCCGACACACAATACTCGCTATCCTGTTATCACAGTGCACGGCGAAAAGGGAAGAAGAATCGCAATCGTTCGCCGCGAATCCTGCCGCCCGCCCTTCAACGGCGGATGATGCCGCCTTGAGCCTGGGGTGAAGCGGCTGTGGGCCGTTGCGCCGCGTACATCCGCCGCACCACCCGGGCCTCTCCGCGGATCGCGGGTAGCGGCGCCCCGGAACTGATAGTGATGGGAGCCGACACTACGGTGGCGAATCCCGTCGGAAGGGCCGAGCGGAGCGGGCTGGTTTCAATGTTGGCGGCGGCATCCGTCAGCGCCGTAATGGAGAAAACGTAGCTGTTTCCCGGTGAAAGTGGGGGAAGTGTAACCGAGGTTGCCGAAGTATAAAACGCCCCCGCAGCGATATACAGCGGGACGTTGCCCACGACGCTCTGCACATAGACGGATATGCGGTATCCGTAGGGCGCGCCCACGGTAGGTGCCGTCCAACTCAAGGACGGAGTGGTGGTGGAGAGCGTTCCAGCAATAAACAGGCTGCCTCCGCCGATGGTCGGATTCATGACCGGTCCGACGATCGGCACCAGCGGCGAACTGGAAGGCGCAGCGGTGGCACTATTCACCAGGGCGAAATTGACGGTCGCGGTGGAGTTTGGAACTGGAATGGGAACGATGGCTTCCTGACACAGTGTCTCAGCGCGGGTCCAGGTGGTATCGAAGGGATCGTTGTATTGCAGCGTGCCCAGGTCCTGATCGCTGAGAATGGCCGGTGCCGTGTCGAAGATGAGAGAGAGAAAGCCGGATGCATCGCAATTGGCAAAATTCTGGATCCCCAAACCCGACGAACTCGCTGAGGCAAGAACAAGGTCGGTAACCGGATTCAGGGTTGACGGCGCGCTGATGCCGGACACGAAGGGCTCGGCCAGCACGGAAAAACCCGCGGCATAGGAACTTGGCGTCGCCGGAGCGGCCCCGGCGAACAGAGAATTCCACTGCGAACCTTTCACGTTTACGTCGAGAGAAGTCTGTGGTCCGCTCTGCAAGGTCTGCGTGATGGTGTTGCTTGTGTTGTTCAATGACAAGTTGGTCAGAACCGCTGCGGACCCGAGCGTCAAGTCATTCCATGGGCCGAAAGTCGACGGAGTGTACTGGGTTAAGAAGGCTGTGGTGACCTGAGTCCAGTCGTAACTGGGCAGCGGGATGGTCTCAGAAAAAGTTTGAGAATTTGGCGGGAGAAAGAACGCGAGGGCAAATCCTTCGTCCGGCGAGAAGTAGATCTGAGTATCCGCGTTCACCGCGTCCAAGCCCGATAAATTGAATGAGAAGGTGGTTTGGCCAATCACGGTGATCGGCGTCGGAGGGTAGCCGGAGAAGTCGCGGCCGGCGTCAAAAGTGCTCGTGCTGGTCCAGTAGGCTGCATTGGCCTCGGGAAGCAGACTGAGATTTCCCGAAACCAGCCAGTAGTTTCCGGCCGGGACACCAGGAATTGTGTACACCCCAGGGGTGGTGGTGGCAACGCCTTTAAGAACGGTGAGCGACCCATCGGGCTGCGGCACAACCGCGGAGAATCCCAGGCTATCGGCGGCGGGCGCCGGCACCTGCACCGGACCATTGGGCTCCCAATAAGTGAACACGTCGTTCACGGTGATCACACCCGTTGGGCTGACGCTCCACGACTGCGTGGCGGTTCCGCCTTCGGAGGTGGTCGCAGTCACGGTGAAGCTGTTGGGCGCGCGCGACTGGGCGGCGGTCGGTGTCCAGGAAACCGTGCTGCCGCTGATCATTGCGCCCGTGGGGGCGGTCGTCAGCGCGTAGGTGATCGAGCCGCCGGAGGGATCCGTAGCCGCAAGCTGATAGCTGTAGGCGTTGCCCTGTGCGGCGGCAGCCGGCGGAGTACTCGTGAAGACGGGCATCTGCCCGCCGGTATGCGTGCTGGAACTACTGCTGCCGCAAGACGACAGGAAGGCAGCCAGCAAGGCGATGGCACAAAGGAGGAAAGGGCGGCGCGCTGCAGACATAGAAACCTCCTGCTGGGAACGGTTCAGGGGTTCGGCAGCAAAATATAGCTCAAAGATGAGCGACTGTCCAGAGGTAGGCCTCAGCGCGTACGGGCGTTTGTCTTGTACGGGATGATCATAGAATTCCTCGAATCAGCGCCCAGGCACCTTTTCGATAAGTCGTCATAGCTCGGGCCGAACACGTCGCATCAGCGATGGTGTTTTCCACCGCCGCCATGACCGCCGGAATGCCCGCCGCCTCCGTGAGAGTGGCCGCCGCCGCCGAAGCTCTTGCCGCCGCCGAAGCCCTTCGGAGCATGCCCGCCTCCGCCGCCGTGGAAGTGGCTTGACCCGCCTCCACCAAACAGATGATGACCACTCGAGGGAGCCTTATTCGAAGAACGACTGAAGAGGCCCGAAGACCGCCCTCCGTAGTTGCTGCGCGGAAAATTTCCAGCCGATGCTCGATACGACGGGCTTCTGCCAGCCCGGCTTTGGTTCAAGGCGTACCGATACTCTCCGCGACTTCCAGACCTGCTGTCAAAGCCTTTGTTATTAAAAGGGCGGTTACTGAAGGATCGGTTATTGAAACCTGCCACGGAACCGCGATTGTTGCGAAACGATTGAAATCCACTGCTGGAACGGTTGCCCCAATTCTCCGTGTGCCGTTCTGACGCCCGCCCGAACGAACGCCATCCGCCGGAGCTGTTGCCACCGCGCCGCCAGCTTTCACCACCCCACGAGCGCGCGAAGTCGCGCGATCCACGGCCAAACCCATCATGTCCGGAGAAGCCGAAACTTCCACGGCCCGAGTACGCGTGAAATCCCCGGTGCGAGAAGCCCCAGTCGGCCACTGTGTTGCTGTTCGAATAGTAGGCAGAGTCGTGAAACAGGAGTGCATGGCCTAACCAGTCCAGTCCCCAGGAAAGCCATCCCCACGGGGTCTGAGTGAATGCCGACATCGCGATGCCGAGTCCGTAGCGGAGCCCCGTTGACCCCAGGAAATCGCCAATTGCCCCCAGCAAGGAAAATCCGGGATAAGGGGAAACCGGTTCTCCATACACCGCCCACGGATTGTAGGTCGGAACGTACACGACCTGCGGATCCGGCGGCGCGAGCTCGATATTGCCCTGGTTGTAGCTCACGTTTTCCTGCGGCGTACTGCGCAGATACCCGGCCGCCTGCGCACGTCTACGCATTACCTGCACCGCCTCGAGCACATCTTGCGGCTGGTTGTAATAGGCATTGCCGAGATCCGTTGTCCATTGCAGATTGCGGCCCATCTGCGTGAGCACCTGCGGAAACGCAGTCAAAGCCTTCACGCTCGGATCCCAAGGCTGTGCGTCGGCGCCGTATGCGATCTGATCGGCGGAGGCGTAGGCCTGCTCTTGCCGCCAGCGGTCGGCTTCCATTACTTGCGAGGGATAGGTCGATGCGCCCAGTACCTGCGCCACCAAGCCATCCGGATAGAGCGCAATCGGAGCCACCAGCTGCTCGAGTTGTCCCGCACTCAATGGCTGCCGGGCTGCCGCCCCAGCGTCCGGGAAGGGACGTTGTCCGCTGTCGTATTGATTTTGATCGCCTTGCGGCCATCCCTGGTCCACTGAGTTTTGCGCAAATCCCCTCCCACACCCAAGAAGCAGCAGGAGTGCCATCGCGTACGCGGGCAAATGCTTCGGTTGTGGCGGCCTCGAACCTCCGTTCGCGATGGGCGAAGGGAAGGGCAATTGACCGGAGAGTCGGTTTAGACGGAGTGAATCGACCGCTGGGTAGGAGGGCATTTAAACAAAGATGCGCTAAACCACTGAGGAGATCAAGAGCAGTGCCCTCAATTCGAGATCATCTGCTAGACCTGTGAAAAATTGGTGGTTACGGCTCGAGATAAAGTCTCGGAGTGCTTGGCGGTGAGGATTTTCAACAGGCTGAAATCAGAGGTAGGCGGAACTCTCGAAAGAAATGCTTGACAACGTATACTGTGTATCGTACAGTGTGTGTCGCATACTATATGTCGAACGGTAGCGCAGGGAACGGCGAGGTCTTCGAGAACTTAAAGCTGGAGCTGCGCCGCGGGTGCCTGAGCCTGGCGGTTCTGACTCAGCTTCGCACCGAGCGTTACGGCTACACCCTGCGCAAGGCGCTGGCCGACGACGGCCTGGAGATCGACGAAGGCACGCTTTACCCCCTGCTTCGCCGACTGGAAAACCAGGGGCTGCTGGTCAGCCAGTGGCGCGAAGAGGATAAGCGCAACAAGCGATTCTACCGGCTGTCGCCCGAGGGGGAACGGGTTCTGGCCCAACTGCTGGACGAATGGCAGCGGATTAACACTTCACTAAAGAAAATTCTTCAAGAGGCATAGCTATGAGCGAGACAGGTAAATCGACGCGCAATCCAGCAGAACTCGTTGACCGTTATCTGCAAGCCGTGCGCTTCTGGGTGCCGAAGTCCGAGCGGCAAGGCGACCTGATCGCCGAACTGGGCGAGGATCTGCGCTCGCAAATCGACGCCAAAGAAGAGGAACTCGGCCGCCCGCTCGACAAGAACGAAGTGTCCGACATCCTGAGGCGCTGCGGCCCACCCATGGTGGTCGGAGCGCGCCTTGGCCCACCCCGGCAATTGATCGGGCCGACGCTGTTCCCGATCTACGCGTTTGTTTTGAAGATGGTCGTGTTGTGGATTCAGCTGCCGATTTTCCTCTTCATACTCGGGCCGATCAATCTGGCGAACGCGAACGGCGACTGGGGAGACGCAATCGTCAAGACTTTGTCCGAAGCGTGGACGGCAGGGTTTCTGGCGGCGGCGATCATCACTCTGGTGTTCGCCATCATAGAGCGCACCCCGGCGCAAGCCGCGGTGGCGTGCAAATGGGACCCTCTGAAACTGCCGCCGGTGCGCAAGACCGAGCGGAAAGTATCGCCCGCGCAGGCGATTTCTCAGTTGATTTTTGGCGTGGGCGGCCTGGTTTGGCTGCTGCTGCTGCCGCAGCATCCGTTCCTGATCCTCGGGCCGGCGGCGGCTTTTCTGACGGGTGCACCTGTCTGGCACACATTCTTTGTACCGATTGTGGTGCTGAGCGTCCTCTCGCTATTGCGGCCGGCATTGGCATTGGCACGGCCCGAATGGGATTGGCTCCCTCCCGTGGCTGAAGTGGTGCAAGGGATTCTTACCCTGCTCCTGGTGAACTTCCTCGTCAATGCTGCAGGACATACACCGAATGGAGACTGGCATCCCTACGTGATGCTGAACGGGATGCTGACGGAGGCCGCGAAGAACTCTACGCAGTTGATTCGCTTGACCGCGATCGTGAATCTGTCGATCTTGATTTGCCTGGCGTGTTCCTGGATCGGCATCGCCATCGCGCTGGTGGTGCAGATCTGGAAACTGTTCTCGGTCTTGCGTAAGAGGAGAGTGAATCAGCAC
>Ga0075029_100000009_pt1 | contig 77239 bp, 65 predicted proteins | sample LitLauG_LLR_2013_FD_71391 | JGI IMG/M metagenome (GOLD analysis project Ga0075029, IMG submission 71391) | Freshwater sediment microbial communities from North America - Little Laurel Run_MetaG_LLR_2013 | ecosystem: Environmental > Aquatic > Freshwater > Creek > Sediment | place: USA... | reverse complement strand
CCATCGCCCGTCCGCGAGTCGCAGCTCAAGGAGCTCGGTCTTCGGCTCAATCCTGCGCTGAAGGGCTAACGTCGCTGAAGCGGCACGGCGATCGGTTATTCCGTGGAGCCCTAGGGCTCCCGACGCACGACCACTAGCCGTCCGAAGCAAAACCGCGCGGTGAGTCCCGACGGCAGGCGGGTCGCGCGGTCGGCGCACGCTTGGGCGATCTGTTCGCGGGTGAGATTGAGGGCCGAGGACAGATCCGCGCCAGCTATGGTGGCCCCTTGCAGGTGGGCGTTCCGGAAATTGGCGTGGGCGAAGTGGCCGCCGGTCAGCGCCGCGCCCAGCAGTTCGGCGTCCTGAAACGAAGCGTTCTGGAAGTCGCCTCCTTCCATTTGGGCGCCCACCAGACGGGCGCCGTCGAACCGAGCCCCCGCGGCTTTCACATCACGCAGATTGGCGCCCACGGTCATGAGCCCGACCAGATTGGCGCCCGTCAGGTCGGCGCCTTGCAGGCTGCCGCCGGTGATCGAGGCGCCCCGCAGATCGGCGTGAGTGAAGACGGCGCCGGAGAAGTTGACGCCCAGGAGCGATGCGCCGCGCAGATCCGCGCCGATCAGCGAGGATTGCTGAAAGTTTCCGCCCAGAAAATGTGCGCCGGTCAGTTTTCGTGTGGAAAGATCGCACCTTACGCAGACCCCTCCGAACGAAACCAGCCGCGGCACGTCGCGGCCATCGTCAAGGGCTTGCGCGGGCTGGGCGCCAACGATGGCGGCCAGAACCGTTACGCAGAGGGCGAGCGTGGCGCGGAAATGGCTCGTCAGAAGGGCCGACATGCCGTGATTTTGCCTGATGGTCGGCCCTTTTGACCACTTAATTCGCGGTAACCCCACGTCATGGGTTTTGTGAACGGCCCGAAATGCGGCGACCAATCGCCCGCACGGATCGGCGATCAACAGGGCCTGTCGCCCACGATCGTCACCCGTTCCATGCGCCGGACCGCCGGCCAATAGTCGGAAACCGCGTAGTGCTGGCTCGAGCGGTTGTCCCAGAACGCGATCGAATTGGCCTGCCAGCGAAACCGGCATTGGTGCTCGGGGATCGCCGCCTGCGCGTAGAGGCGTTGCAGCAAGCTGTCTGAATCCGTCTTGCTCATCCCCACGATGTGTTGAGTAAACGCAGCGTTGACGTAGAGCGCCTTGGCGCCGGTTTCGGGATGGGTTCGCAAGATCGGGTGCTCGACCATTGGATAGGCCGCATTGAACGCCTCGATCTCTTCTGGCGTCTTTCCCGCCTTGATCAGGCCCCGCCGGAAATGGGCGAAGTCGTGCACGGCGACCGCGCCGTCTATCTCTTGCTTCACCTCGTCCGGCAGACCCTCGTAGGCGGCGGTCATGTCCGCGAACAGGGTGTCTCCGCCGACAGGAGGCACTTCCAGAGCCCGCAGAACCGATCCGAGCGATGGACAAACCCGCCAGGTCACATCGCTGTGCCAGGTGTTCTCACGGCCGCGGCTTTCGCGATCGTGCGTAATCGCCAGCACCTCAGGATACCCGGGTTTTTGAGGCGCGAACGGGTGAACCTCAAGGTCCCCAAAGTTTCGCGCGAACGCAAGGTGCTGCTCGGTGGTGATGTCCTGGTCCCGGAAGAACACCACCTTCCAGGTCAATAGCGCCGAACGGATATCCGCCACGACAGGGGCGGGCAGGGGGCGTGTCAGATCGACCCCGCCGATTTCCGCACCGATGGTCGGCGTCAACGGGCTGATCGAGAGCGTGGATGTCGCTTCAACGCGAGTAGGGCTGTTCATATTGGCGAGGTCTCCTGCAAGGGGAAGATGGCGTCGGCGCGTGGTGGTCAGCCGAGATGCCGGCGGTAAAGCGCGAACAGCCGCTCCCAATGCCGTTCCGCCGCGTCACGGTTGTAGACGGGACGCTGCGGGAAGGCGAAGCCATGCTCCACGCCGGGATAGTGCTCGACCTCGGCGTTCGCCTTGGCGGCCGTGAGGTGGTCGCGCAGGGCCTTGACCATTTCCGGCGGGGCCCAGTGGTCGGTTTCTGCGCAAGCGAAATAGAGTTCGGCTTGGGATTTTTCGTAGACCAAATGTGGGCTGTCGGGTTTGTCGGTTACCAATTGGACGCCATAGATCGAGGCCGCCGCGGTCACCCGATCTGGGAAGTGCGACGCGGCGTCCATCGCGTATTGGCCGCTCATGCAATAGCCGACAGTGCCCATGGCGCCCTTGGCCGCGGCCGGGTCGGCGTCCGCGAACGCCAGCAGACCGCGCGTGTCTTCCATCACCAGAGGAATGCTGAGGCTCCCCATCAATTCGAACATCCGCGCCCGCTTGGCGTCCATGTCGGGGCCGGTGAGGGGGCCCAGCTCCATGACCCCTGATCGGTAGTACATGTTGGGCAGCATCACATAGTAGCCGACGCTGGCGAGGCGACGGGCCATGTCGCGCAGCTCTTCACGGATCGCCGGAGCGTCCATGTAGAACAGGATCACCGGATGAGGTCCGCCGCGTTCGGGATGGGTGATGAACGTGGTTGTCGCGCCGTCACGTGTGGGGATGTCGAGCTGCCGTTCGATCATGATCGGGGTTTCCTCTTGCCTGGACGTTTTGTAGCTGAGCAATTTGTAACTTGCCGAAGCTGGCGCGGCCAGCCAATCCAGACCGCATACGCAAAAGGAGACCGTCAATGATCGGCTACGCCATGGTGGGCACGAACGACTTGGAAAAGGCCAAGACTCTCTTCGACGCCGTATTGGGGGAACTGGGCGGCCAACGCACCATGTCCGGCGACCGTATGCAGGGCTATGGCGGCGGCGGATCGCCCGTCATGTTCGCGGTGTGCAAACCCTTCGACGAGAAGCCGGCCAACGTCGGCAATGGCGTAATGATCGCGCTGCTCGCGCCCAGCCGGGAGGCGGTTGATAAGACACACGCCAAGGCCTTGGCCTGCGGCGGCAAGGACGAAGGCGCTCCGGGCCTGCGCGGAGACACATTCTATGGCGCTTACTTTCGGGATCTCGATGGCAATAAGTTCTGTGCGTTCAACATGGGTTAGGTTCGGCGCGGCCCTGGCAGCGTCGGCGCTCGCATTGGCCGTCGCCGCGCCGTCGGCTGGCGCGGCGCCGGCCGATCCCGCAGCGGTGCGGGTTGATGCGTTCGATCACGCACTCATCGAAACGATGAAAGGCGGCGCGGCGCTCGGCGCGCGTGGTCGAGCGCGAAAGCTGACCCCGGCCGCCCAGGCCGCCTTCGATTTCGCCACAATGACCCGAGTGGCGGTCGGACCGAAATGGACGGGCATGACGGGCGCTCAGCACGAGGCGCTGACGGCCGCCTTCACACGGCTCTCGGTGGCGAACTACGCCAAGAATTTCGATTCCTACGGTGGCGAACACTTCGACCTGGATCCGAACGTTCAGACCCGCGGAGTCGACAAGATCGTGCAGTGCAAGCTTGTCGTGCCGCATGACAAGCCGGTTTCGCTGATCTACCGCATGAGGCAGACCCCCGAAGGCTGGAAGATCGTCGATGTGATCTTCGACGGCGTCAGCCAACTCACGACCCGCCGCGCCGATTTCCAGTCGCCCGTCGAAAGCGGGGGGGCGGCGGGTCTCCTGAGCCACCTCGAGACGCTGACGGAGAAACTCCTGCGGTAGGACTTGGGGCGTTTGCAGAGTCTGTTGGTTTGGCCAAGCTTGCCCATCGCCTTCAACCCGTCTACTGCCAAGTCCATGCCGTCGCCGCGCAACATCCAGCTGTCGCTTACGCTCGGGCTTAGACGCCCCTGGGCGTTTTCGCCGCGCGCCTAGGCGTTTCGCGGTCGGGCGCTCAGGGGTTTTCAGGTTTCAACCCTTCAAGTCAGCCCCCTTCCGCAACGAGACACTCTATCATGACCGACCCGATCACCGCCGCCAACGAAAGCGGCGCGGCCTCCGAAACTGGCCGCGAACACGTTGTCATTTTCGACACGACCATGCGCGACGGCGAGCAGTCGCCCGGCGCATCGATGTCGATCGAGGAAAAGCTCGAGCTCGCCAAGATCTTCGAGGACATGCGGATCGATGTCATCGAGGCCGGCTTCCCGATCGCCTCCAACGGTGACTTCGAGGCCGTGCGCAAGATCGCCCAGATCGTCACCGAGTCCACCGTCTGCGGCCTGGCCCGCGCCGGTATCGCCGATATAGAGCGCGCCGCCGAGGCGATCCGCCCCGCCAAGCGCGGCCGCATCCACACCTTCATCTCCACCAGCCCGCAGCATCGCGATCATATTCTGCGCATGACGCCGGAGGAGGTGGTCGACGCGGTTACCGGCTCTGTCACCCATGCCCGCAATCTCTGCGGCGACGTGGAGTGGTCGGCTCAGGACGCCACCCGCACTGAACGCGACGTTCTGCGACGCTGCGTCGAGGCGGCGATCCGCGCCGGCGCCGGCACAATCAATCTGCCCGACACTGTCGGCTACACCTATCCGGACGAATACGCCGCCCTGTTCCGCGATATCATCGAGAACGTGCCCGGCGCCGATGGCGTGGTCCTCTCGGCCCATTGCCACAACGATCTGGGGCTGGCGGTGGCCAATAGCCTTGCCGCTATTCAGGCTGGCGCGCGGCAGGTCGAGTTGGCCGTCAACGGTATCGGCGAGCGGGCCGGTAACGCCGCTCTCGAAGAAGTGGTGATGGCCCTGCGCGTTCGCGCCGATCGCTTGCCCTATTTCACGCGCATTCGCACCGAGAACATCACGCGCGCCAGCCGCTATGTCTCGGCCATCACCGGATTTCCGGTGCAGTTCAACAAGGCCATCGTCGGCAAGAACGCCTTCGCGCATGAAGCCGGCATCCACCAGGACGGCATGCTCAAGAATTCCGAGACCTACGAGATCATGCGGCCCGAGGATGTGGGGCAGGGCGGCTCGAACCTGGTCATGGGCAAGCACTCCGGCCGTCACGCCTTCCGCGAGAAGCTGAAGGGCCTGGGCTACGATCTAGGCCAGAATGCGCTCAACGAAGCCTTTGGCCGGTTCAAGGACCTGGCTGACAAGAAGAAAAGCGTGTTCGACGACGATATTATCGCCCTGGTCGACGACGCCCTGGCCCGGGGCGCCGACCGTATCCAGGTCAAGGCGCTGCGCGTTATCGCTGGCACGGAAGGCCCGCAAGAGGCGCACCTGACACTCATCGTCGACGGCGTCGAAAGCTCGGCCACCGCCACGGGCGATGGCCCGGTCGACGCGGTCTTCAACGCCATTCACCAGATCGTACCGCACGCCGCGGTGCTGAGGTTGTTTCAGGTGCACGCCGTCACCGAAGGCACCGACGCTCAGGCTCAGGTCTCCGTACGGCTTGAAGAGGATGGACGCATCGCCACCGGTCAGGGCGCCGACACCGACACCCTGACCGCCAGCGCCTCAGCCTATATCAACGCCCTCAACAACCTCTTCTCTCGCCGCGAAAAGTCCGCCCCCGAACCCCTCGTCCAGAGCGGCTTCTAGCCGGCGACCCAAACTTGATCTGGATTCCCGTCACGATCGCCGCGGCGGGCCTGCAGGTCGCGCGCAACGCCTTGCAGCGGGGGCTGTTGGGCGACGCGGGGCCCTGGGGCGCCACGCTGGTCCGATTTCTGTTTGGCGTCCCCTTCGCCGCCGTGTTCGTCGTCCTTGCGGCCTGGGCCAGCCCGGCCGGCTCGCTGAGCTTCAGCCCGGGGTTCTGGCTGGACTGCGCCTTCGGCGGACTGGCGCAGATGACCGCCACGGCGGCCCTTTTGGTCTCAATGCGGCGGTCGAGCTTTGCTCTCGGCACGGTCTTCGCTCAGAGCGGCATTCCACTGACCGCGATCATCGCGCTCGGCTTTGGCGAGGCTCTGGGGCCGGCGAAATGGATCGGTCTGATCCTGACGTCGGTTGGTCTCATCGCCCTGGGTTGGCCGCGAAAGGTTGACCGCGATCAGGTCATCGCCGCTGCAACCTTAGGCGTCGCCGCCGGCGCCGGCTTCGCCCTGTCGTCGAACCTCTATCGCCAGGCAGGCCTTGGTCTGGCGCCGGGTCGGCCGATCCTGGCCGCGCAGATCACTTTGCTTGTGGTCCAGCTCCTGCAGTCCGCGTCGCTGACGACCTGGCTGGCGCTGCGGGATCGGCGCGCGCTGCGCGCGGTGTTCGGCGCCTGGCGTTCATCCTTGAGCGCTGGGTTTCTGGGATCCGCGGCCTCGGGCCTTTGGTTCATCGCCTTCAATCTCTCGCCGGTCGGACCGGTCCGTGCGGTTGGCGTGGTCGAAATGCCGATCGCCGCGATCGCCGGACGGCGCCTGTTCAGCGAGCGGCTCAGATTGAGCCAGGTGCTGCTTGTGTTGGCCGTGGCCTCGGGGGTCGCGCTTGCGGCCATAGGCTAACGGCGGATTCGAGACCTGATCCGATTCGCAATGCGCGAAATTCGTCCAAAGAAATCTTGAAATCGCCCTACTTAAGGGGCAGAGGTCGCCGCTAGCCCAAAACCGCGCGGAGACCGTCCCGCTACTCGCGCGAATGCTCAATCGAAACCGGAATCTGAATGTTTTCGTCCCTGTTCGGCGCCGTCTCCAATGATATCGCCATCGATCTCGGCACCGCCAACACCCTCGTTTACATGAAGGGCAAGGGGATCGTTCTCAACGAGCCGTCCGTGGTGGCGCTTCGCACCTCGGCCGGCAAGAAATCGGTGCACGCGGTCGGCACCGAGGCCAAGATGATGCTGGGCCGCACGCCAGGCCATATGGAGGCCATCCGTCCGATGCGCGATGGCGTGATCGCCGACTTCGAAGTCGCCGAGGAAATGATCAAGTACTTCATCCGCAAGGTGCACAATCGTCAGGGGTTCGTGAATCCTCAGGTGATCGTTTGCGTCCCTTCCGGAGCCACCGCGGTGGAGCGGCGCGCCATCCATGATTCTTGCCTCAACGCCTCCGCGCGTAAGGTCGTCTTGATGTACGAACCCATGGCCGCGGCGATCGGCGCGGGCCTTCCCATACATGAGCCGACCGGTTCGATGGTCGTCGATATTGGTGGCGGCACCACCGAGGTGGCCGTTCTTTCGCTGTCGGGCATTGTCTACAGCCGCAGCGTCCGTGTCGGCGGCGACAAGATGGACGAGGCGATCATCAGCTATATGCGCCGGCACCACAATCTGCTCATCGGCGAGACCACCGCGGAACGCATTAAGAAGGAAATTGGCACCGCCCGCATGCCGCTCGACGGCGTCGGCCAGGCGATCGACGTTAAGGGGCGCGACCTGATGCACGGCGTGCCGCGCGAAGTGCGGATCAGCGAAAAGCAGGCATCCGAGGCGGTCGCCGAGCCGGTGTCGCAGATCATCGAGGCGGTCAAGGCGGCCCTGGAGTCGACGCCGCCGGAACTCGCCGCCGATATCGCCGACAAGGGCATCATGCTTACCGGCGGAGGCGCGCTGCTGCGGGGCCTTGATATTGAGATCAGCGAGGCCACCGGCCTGCCGGTCACAATAGCCGATGACCCGCTCTCCTGCGTCGCCTTGGGCTGCGGCAAGGTTCTTGAGAACAAGAAATGGGTCAAGGCGCTGGAATCCAGCCTGAGTTGAGACGCCGCGCGTTCGGGTGCGCCGCTGTCGCCGGTGAGCGTGGCCTCATAAGGATCGGTTGAGCATGTCCCTGAGGGACGGGCCTTTTGGTGACTTTCGCCTCCAGCTGATCTGGGTCGCGCTTGCGGCGGCCGCCCTGGCGATCCTTATCGCCGCCGTCGTGTTCTTCGGCCGAGGCGGACGGGCGGATGATGTCGTACGGCCCGATCGCGCGGTTGCGACGCCGCCGCTGGGCGCCGCCGGAGCGGTCACCGCCGCGCCCGTGCGATGGACCGGCGACGTCCTCGGCTACGGGCGGGACTACCTCTTCGCCGCCAGTCAGAACCATCAACTCAGGGCCGACCTGGCGGCCACGCAGAGCCTGAAGGACGACGTCCTGCGGCTGCAGGCGGAAAACGATCGCCTCCGTGCGCTTCTGGGCGTGCGCACCAACCCGCCGATCCCGACACAGGCCGCGCGGACGGTGCTGGACGCGCGCGGTCCATTCGCCAATACCCGCATTGCCGACGCCGGCGCGGACAAGGGCGTCATCGAAGGCAATCCGGTGCTCAGCGAACACGGTCTGGTCGGGCGTGTGATCGGCGTCGCCGCACACGCAAGCCGCATAATGCTGCTGACCGACCTCGAAAGCCGGGTGCCGGTGATGACGCCGCGCACCAATGGCCGGGCGCTGCTTACCGGGGACGGCGGCCCCAGCCCCAAACTGGACTACCTGCGGACTCACGATGCGCCGAGGGTTGGCGACCGCGTCCTGACCTCGGGCGACGGTGGCGTCTTGCCGCGTGGCCTTCCGGTAGGTTCGGTCGTGCATGGCTGGGACGGTTCCTGGCGGGTTAGCCTGGACTCGGACGCGGCGCCGATCGACTATGTGCGCATCCTTTTGTTTCATGACTTTTCGCAGGTATCAGCCGCTTCAGCTCTCGCGCCGTCCGTGCTGCCGCCGACAGTCACCGGCGTTCAGGCGCCCGCGTCTAGCCAGCCCCCTTCGGCGATCGCGGCCCCGCGAAACGCCGTGACCGCGCCACCTCGCCAGGCGGCCCCATGATGGCGACGCGCACCGCCACGCAGCTAAATCCCGTTGGTTGGCTCGTCATCCCAGCCCTGGCCTGCGCCCTCGCGTCGGTGTTGCTCGCCGTCCCGGTAAAGGTGTTGGGGCTTCAGGCCCCCGAGCCGATCTTCGCTCTCGTCCCCGCGTTCGCCTGGCCGATCGTTCGCCCCTCGGCCATCGCGCCGTTTCTACTACTTGGACTGGGTCTTTTCATGGACGCGCTTTGGGGCGCGCGCCTGGGGCTCTGGCCAATCGGCCTGATCGCGACCCATGCAGCGACCTTGGCGCTGCGCCGCGTCCTTGTGGCTCAGGACGTCTGGTCCATGGGTCTGGCCTATGCCGCGGGATGTGCGCTCTGCTTCGCCGTGGCGACGCTCCTTTCGGCTGGACGGTCGGGCGAATGGCCGAACCTCATCGCCGTCGGCCTGCAATTTGTGATATCGGTGGCGCTCTTTCCCCTGACCTGGCGTCTGATCGAGCGCTTCGAGGATGCCGACGTGCGGTTTCGCTGATGGAGCCATCCCTTTTTCTTGACGACGTCAATGAACGTCAGGGCATGTTCCAGCGTCGCGCGATCGTGTTCGGCGCCTTGGGCGCGGCCGGCCTTGCGGCTCTGGGCGGACGCCTCGCTCAGTTGCAGCTCTTCGAATCCACCCGCTATCGCGCGCTATCGGAACACAACCAGTTCGTGTTTGTGCTCTCGCCTCCGCCTCGGGGCCTGATCCTCGACCGAAACGGCCTGGTCCTCGCCTCCAACCGTCCGGACTTTCGTCTGTTGCTGGCGGCGGACGAAAAGACCGACGTCGACGCCGTCCTCGCCGATCTTGCCAAGCTGCTGCCGCTGGACGACGCCCAGATTCAACGCGTCAAGGATCTGGTCGAGGACGCGCCGCGCAAGGCGCCTGTCGCGATCGTTGAAGACATGTCGTGGGACGAATTCTCCCGCGTGAACGTGCGCGCGCCTGAGCTCCCCGGCGTCACCGCCGACATGGGCGAGGTGCGCGTCTATCCCTATTCGGCGTCGTTCGCCCATGTGCTTGGCTATGTGGCCAAGGTCAGCGCCGCCGATGTTTCCAAGACCGGCCCGAACAGTGATCCGATCCTGCTCAATCCGGGTTTCCGCATCGGCAAGCAGGGCATCGAAAAGACCTATGATCTCGACCTGCGCGGCCGCCCCGGCGCCAAGAAGGTCGAGGTGGACGTCAAGGGCAGGGTGGTGGGCCACGATCCAGCAGGCGACGTGCCGCCGACCCCGGGCGCCGCGATCAAGCTGACGCTGGACGCCGACATCCAGAACCACGCCCTGGAAGTCTTCGGCGAAGAGAGCGGCGCGGCGGTGATGATGGATTGCCGCAATGGCGACGTTCTGTGTCTATTATCGGCTCCAAGCTTCGACGCCAACGGCTTCGTGAAAGGTTGGACTCGTCCCGAATACAAGGCGCTGGCGGAGTACGACCGCAAACCTTTGTATAACAAAGCCCTGACGGCGAATTATCCGCCGGGATCCACGTTCAAGACCCTGGCCGCCCTGGCTGCCCTGGAAAACGGTTTCGATCCGGGCCGCGTCTATGTCTGCGGCGGCGTGTGGAACTACGGCGGACGGCCCTGGCACTGTGACAAGGCACATGGCGCACTGAACCTGCACGACGCGATCAAACAGTCGTGCGATATCTATTTCTTCCAGGCCGCTTTGACCCTGGGGCCGGACCGGCTAGCGCGGATGGCGCGGAGCTTCGGGCTCGGTCAGAAGTACGACATCGGGGTTGGCGACCAGCGCGCGGGCCTCGTGCCTGACGCGGCCTATAAGCGGCGCGCCTTCCCACGCGACCCGGTCTGGCACGCGGGCGAGACCCCGAGCTATGGCATCGGTCAGGGCTATCTGAGCGTTAACGCCCTGCAGCTTTGTGTCATGTGCGCGAGGTTGGCCAACGGCGGCGTCGCCCTCAATCCTCGGCTGATTCATTCGATCGGCGATGTCGTGCAGCCCTCCGGCGCCTCGGCGCCGGCGCTGTCGGTGAGCCAGGATCACATCGCCTTTGTACGCGACGCGATGGTGGCGGTCGTTGAATCGGGAACCGCCGCCAAAGTGGCCAAGCTCGATCTCGGCGACATCCACATGGCGGGCAAGACCGGTACGGCGCAGTCGCACACCTATGCGGCGGGTTCGCACGGGGCCCATGGCGCGCAGGGCGCATGGTCTCAGCGCGACCACGCCTGGTTCATCGCCTTCGCCCCGCACGATGCGCCGCGTTATGCGATGAGCGTGCTGGTCGAACATGGCGGCTTCGGCGCGGATGCCGCGGCCCCAAAGGCGGTTGAGATCATGCGCCGGGCGCTCCTCAAGGATCCTGAGATTCGCGATCGCATCACCCGGCCGCCGCCCGCGCCGCCCAAGCCGCCGATGGAGTCGGCCGCATGACGATGAGCGCCATCAGTCAGGCCGGTGAGCGTGACCGTCTGATCGTCAAACTGCGCGAGATCGACTGGGTCCTGTGCATGATGCTCGCGGCCATCGCCGGTATCGGCACGCTGATGCTCTACTCGATCGCCGGCGGCAAATGGGCGCCATGGGCCGATCACCATCTAGGCCTCTTCGTTGTCTGCTTCATCGGCATGATCGCTCTGGCCACGGTCGACCTGCGCGTCTGGTTCACCCTGGCCTATCCCGTCTACGGACTTGGATTGCTGCTGCTGCTCGCCGTCGCCGTCATCGGCCACACGTCGCTGGGCGCCAAACGGTGGATCGGCGCGGGGGGCTTTCAGATCCAGCCCTCGGAGTTCATCAAACTTGGCCTGGTCATGGCCTTGGCCCGCTTCTATCACGGCCTCTCCGCGGCGCGGGCCCGCTGGTCATGGAGTCTCCTGATACCCGCGGCGCTGATCCTGGTCCCCGCGGCGCTCGTCGCCCGCCAACCCGATCTCGGCACCGCCATCCTCATCGCCGCCACCGGAGCGATCGTGATGATCTTCGCCGGTCTCAGTCCCCGTGTCGTCGGCGCGGCGGTCGCGGCCGTGGCCCTTGGCGCTCCGCTAGCCTTCGCCTTCGTGCTCAAGGCCTATCAGCGCGCGCGCCTGCTCACGTTTCTCAACCCCGAGGCCGACCGATCCGGCGCCGGCTATCACATCATCCAGTCCGAGATCGCCCTCGGCTCCGGCGGTCTGATGGGCAAAGGCTTGGGCCTTGGCACGCAGAGCCAACTCAACTTCCTGCCTGAGAAGTCCACCGATTTTATCTTCGCCTCGATGGCCGAGGAGCTCGGTTTCATCGGCTGCGCCACGGTCCTGGCGATTTATGCGGCGATCATCCTGGTCAGCCTGCGCACGGCGGCCATCGCCCACAGCCACTTTGGCCGACTGGCCACGGCGGGGATCACGGCCACGTTCGCACTGTGCGTACTGATCAACGGAGCCATGGTCATGGGCCTGGCGCCGGTCGTGGGCGTGCCGATGCCGCTACTCTCCTACGGCGGTACGGTGATGATCGCCATGATGGCCGGATTCGCCCTGGTGCTCTCAGTGCGCGTGCATCGCTATTCCGAGGTGACCAGTGTGGTCGGCCCGTTCGTTTAGGGACGTGGCGCGGATTGATCAGGGCCGGCGACCGTGCTCAATTCGCCGTCGCTTTGGTCGGGGCGGAGGTTTCTGGTGATTGACCACATTACGTTCGGCGTGAGCGACTTTGCCCGGTCAACAGACTTTTATGACCAGGCGTTCGCGCCTTTAGGGGTCAAGCGGCTCTTCGACGTTCCGCTGGACCATTCAGGCGGCGTGCTGTCGACGGGCTACGGTGACGACAGGCCCTGGTTCTGGCTTGCAGAGCAGGATGCGACCAAAGGAAAGCTGCATATCTGCCTGACCGCGACACGGCGGGAGGACGTCGACGCGTTCTATGCCGCCGCCCTTGCCGCTGGCGGACGGGACAACGGCGCCCCTGGCCTTCGCCCACATTATCATCCTTCCTACTACGGCGCCTTCGTGCTCGACCCGGATGGTCACAACATTGAAGCGGTGTGTCACACTCCGACGGGTGGATAGGCGCCATAAAGAGGCGGGCGCCCTCCGACGCGGCGCTGCTGCCGTTCCGGACATCGCGACGCGCTCGTCACCCACCGAAACGCGGCGCGCCCGGTCGCCGCGGTGAGGGCTCGGGGCAAATGCATCCCTTCCATCCACGGAGCGCGCAATGCTGGCCGTCTACACTGATCAATTGAGCGTGCGGCCCGGCGATCGGGTGAGCCTGCACGCCAGTTCAGACAACGGACCCTGCGCTTTGGAAATGGCGCGGGTCGGGGAAAACCGCGTTGTGGCGTTGCGCCGCGATGGACTGGAGATCGGCTCCCACTCCGTGCCCGCCAGGGTCGAAACGGTGGGCTGCGGCTGGCCGAGCTGCGCGACGATCGAGGTCGGGTCGGACTGGACGAGCGGTTACTACGATATCCAGCTGACCGACGGGACGGGGGAAACCGCCCACCATTTCGTCGTCGTTAAACCGCCAGCCGGGCGACCCCGCGCCAGGGCCGCTCTGGTGCTGGCGACAAACACCTACCATGCCTACAACTACTGGGGTGGGGCCAACGCCTATTGCGACGTCGGCGCGCTGATGAGCCGGCGGCTGAAGCTGCCGCAGGCTATGGCCGGCGCGATCGGGGTGCTCTCCACGCAGCGTCCGTTTCCGCCGATGATTGTCGCGCCACCGCCTGGCATGCCCAGACTGGTCAATATGCGAAAGCGCGAATTTGGCGAGCGGCCCTTCGCCGGCGACGCGGTGTGGCAACGCGCACATCGCACGTCGCCGTACGACGGCTCAGCCGGATTCCTGCACAAATGGGAACATGCCTTCGCGGCTTGGGCGGAAGGAGAGGGGCTCGCCCTGGACTACTTCACCGACCGCGATATCGAGGTCGAACCTGACGTCATCAGTGGTTACTCAGTCGTGATTCTGGTTGGTCACAGCGAATATTGGTCCGCGCCGCAACGCGACGCGATCGAGCGATATGTCGACGGCGGCGGCAAACTGGCGATCTTCTCGGGCAACACGGCCTTCTGGAAGGTCCGGTTCGAGGACGATGGGGCCACATTCGTCTGTCACAAGTGGCGTGGGTTCGAGGACGACCCTGTGGCCGCGGCGCGGCCCGCCGACGGGACACACCTATGGTCGCATCCGGCCTTCGCACGGCCCGAAGCACAGCTCACAGGCCTTAGCTTCTTGTTCGGCGGCTACCATCGTCTGGGCGCCTGCGTGGCGCGCGGGCAGGGGGGCTACACGGTTTACGACGAGACCCATTGGGCGCTGGCCGGCGCCGATCTCTACTATGGCGACGTCATCGGCGCCGACGTGCCGTTCCTGGGCTATGAGAACGACGGCTGCCGGTTCGAGTTCGGCGTCGACGGTCGCCTCAAGCCTGTGATCCAGCTGGGCGTGCCGGCCAATCTGGAGATCATCGCCGTCGCGCCCTGCGCCTTCGGCGAAGCGGCGGTGGAGGGCTACCCACCCCTCATTCCGCCAGAACGTCTGGATGTGATCGCCCGCGAGGTGTTTGGCCAGGTGGGAGCGGCGGCGGAGGACAGGATTCTGCGTGGGCACGCGGTGATGGCCTCGTTCCGACGTGGCAAGGGCGAGGTGTTCAACGGCGGCACGACGGAATGGGCGCACGGTCTGACGGCCAGGGACCCTTTCATCGAGAAGATCACCCGAAACGTCCTGGAGCGGTTTGGGGCGTGGTCGGGCCTTTGAGCGGGCCCACGCCCAGCAAACGCCCGCCCAGAACTCCTGCCACAGCACTGATCTGCATTCTGCTGTCGTGGCCCCATTGGGGACGACGGCCCAAAATCGTCTACGCCGTGGCGCGATAGAACGGCTTATCGCCGACGATGGTCGCGCGGGTCATGAGGCGACGCTGAGGCAGGTAGTCGTTCACCGCATAGTGCTGAGTGCAGCGGTTGTCCCAAAAGGCCATGGCGCCGGGACGCCAGCTCCAGCGGACACAGAATTCCGGCTTCTGAATATGCTGAAAGAGAAATTCGAGAAGAATTCGGCTCTCTTCGCGCCGCAACCCCTTGATGCGCGAGGTGAACACTGAGTTGATGAAGAGGCCCGGCTCGCCCGTCTCGGGGTGGGTGCGCACGACCGGGTGAATGACCGGCGGGTGTTCGGACCGGGCTTTCTCGTACCGTTCACGCCCCGCCGCGGAGCCCGCGAGTCCCTCGGCCGGAAAGGCGTGGACAAAGTCGTGCACCGCCGAAAGACCGGCGAGGAAGGTCTGCATCGGCGTTGAGAGCGCGCGGTAGGCGGCCGTCATGTTCGACCACAAGGTGTCGCCACCTGTCTCTGGCAGGACCCTGGCGTAGAGCATGGCGCCCATCGCCGGCGATTCCAGGAAGGTGACATCGGTATGCCACATGTCGTTATCGGTGGGATTGCCGGCGTGGTTGTCCAGCACCATGATTTCCGGCGCGGCATCGTCGCCTGGATAAAGCGGATGAGTATGCAGGTCGCCGAAGCGCGCCGCGACGTCACGCTGCTGCGCTGGCGTCAGATCCTGCTGTTCAAAAAACAGAACCTGGTGGGTCAGGAGCGCCTGGCGAAGGTCGTCGACCAGGGTGGGCGAGGGATATTCACGCACGTCCACGCCAGAAACCACCGCCCCGATCGTGGGGTTCAGAGGCCGGATCGCCAGGTGGTTCGTGCGCGCCATGATGATCTCCGAAGGTTCAGGTGGCAAACATAGGCGGCTTGCCCATCTCGCGCCAAGTTCCAAACTGGCGCCGGCGCCCCAAGGGCGCGCGCTGATGCTGCAGTGCGGTGCGGCTGCGAGAAAAAGTGCTGCGCTGCACATTTGCGACTTGACCCGATCTAAACGGTGTTATCTTATCGTCGTCAAGATCGGAGTCGCTCCGATCCGACACTCCTCCCTGCGGGGGTCGGCGCGGCGCCGAACGGACTGCTGCGACGACCCTACCCACCCATCACACTAGGATATCCCCATGAGACACACCCTCGCGACCGCGCTCGGCCTCCTCTCGCTCGGCGCCGCGGGCGTCGCTTTCGCCGACGACGGCCTGAAAATTCAGCTGCAAAATCCGGTCTCTGGCGTCGTCAGTTTCATCGCCGCCGGCGCCTCGTTCACATGTAAGGACTCCAGTTGCACCTCCGGTCCGGCCCCCTATGACGCCTACAGCGTCAGCGGGTGCAAAGAGGTCGCCAAGCAAGTCGGCCCCGTGATTTCCTATGCGGGCGTCAGACCCTTGAATGACGCCGCTCTGGCCAAGTGCAATCTGGCCGCGGCCAAGCCGAAGTCGATCACCACGGCCAGCCACTGATCGGTTAGGGCAGAATAGCTATAAGGGCACACACTCAACGCTCGGCGTAGTCGATCATTGAATTTGCTGCTGGCCCCATCTTATCCTGTCGCTTCAGGCTAAGACGGTGTGTGCCCGCTTTTTTTCACTGCCTTGTGCTTTAGAAATTTGGTGGCGATGTTCGCCGCCAGCGGTGAAAACCTATTGGTAAAGAGGGCGACCCGGAAGTGTCGTCGTCTGGAAATTCAAGACCCAATATGCCAAAACGGGCGTCGAGGGTGGCTCGAGTTGCTGGATCTGCGCACCAACCTAAGCCGAAGACGCTACGATTGCTTCTAATTATATGAAATTTGGTCCATTTTCTAAATCTCCTGACGCCATCTGTCGCCCATTCACGCCCGCTATGGCGCCTCGTGGGTCAGCGTTTCAGTGCGGCGTCGGTGGCTCTGACGAGGGCGTCGACGATCCCTGGCTCGGTGGAGGCGTGGCCCGCATCCCAGATGAGTTCGAACTTTGCCTCTGGCCAGGCTGACTTCAAAGCCCAGGCGCTTTCCATCGGGGTGACCACGTCAAAGCGGCCCTGAACGATCACACCGGGAAGGCCTTTCAGGGCGGCGGCGTTTTTAAGGATCCAGCCGTCCTGGGCGAAGAAGCCGCGGTTGATGAAGTAGTGGCATTCGATCCGCGCGAACGCGATGGCGAATTCGACGTCGCTGAATTTGGAAGGGCGGGCCTGGGGGCCAAGCAGGGATAGGGTGTCCCCTTCCCACTCGCTCCATGCCGCCGCGGCGGCGGCCTGAGCGGGCCGGTCGGTTCCGGTCAGGCGCCGATGATAGGCGGTGAGCAGATCACCCCGCTCTTGCGGCGGGATCGGGGCGAGGAAGCGCGCCCAGGCGTCGGGAAATAGATGGCAGGCGCCGTCCTGATAAAACCAACGCACCTCGCGTTCAGTGAGCAGGAAGATGCCGCGCAATATCAATCGGGTCACGCGTTCGCGGTGACGGATCGCATAGCTCAAGGCGAGGGTGGACCCCCAGGAACCGCCGAACACGGTCCAGGCGTCTAGGCCCAGATGGGCGCGCAGCCTCTCCATGTCGGCGACGAGGTGCCAGGTTGTGTTGTTCTCGAGCGAGGCGTTGGGCCGGCTGCGGCCACAGCCGCGCTGATCGAATAGTATGATCCGCCACCGCGCCGGATCGAAAAACCGTCGCATCGTTGCATTGATCGCGCCGCCAGGGCCGCCATGCAGCAAGATCGCCGGCTGGCCCTCACGCGCCCCACATTGCTCGTAGTAGATTTGATGCCCGTCGCCGGTATCGAGCCAACCGCTGTCAAACGGCTCGATTTCGAAATAGAGCCGCCGGCGGCCGTCCTGACTGGCGGGTGTGGGTTGAGTCACGAGGCGATGACGCTGGGCAGACCGCTCAAGTCGGGAACTGGCGCGCGAGCCATTCCAGGATCGCCGCGTTCACCTCGTCGGGCTTTTCCTGTTGGGTCCAATGACCGCTGCCCTTGATCAGCACCTTTTCCAGGTTGGGCACATATTGCTCCATGCCGTCGGCGGCCGAGGGCGGCAGCACGGCGTCCTTCTCGGCCATGATCATCAGTGAGGGAGCCGCCACATGGTCGACGATATCCGCTGAGCGCGCCCAGTTGCGTGTAAAGTTTCGGTACCAGTTGATGCCGCCGGTAAAGCCGGTGCGCTCGAACGCCTCGACGAACACCGCCATCTCTTCGGACGACAACACCGGCTCGCGTGGATCGATCGCGGGTGACCACATCTTCAACATGTCGAGCAAGGCGAAAGTCGTCTCCGGGGTCGAATCCCCGTCGGCGCCGGGCGCCGAGAGACCAGCGCCTGCTGGCGGGGAATCGGGGAGGGGGCGGCGCAGGAAAAAATCCAGAGCCTTGCCGACGTCGGCGGCCAGGACGGCGTCGGCCTCACCTGGCTTCTGAAAGTTGACGATATACATCTGTTCGCCAAAACGTTTGCGCATGATCTCAATGGGATCGGCCGGCGATCGGGCCATGAACGGGGTGTTGACGCCGATCACGCCGGCGACGCGATCTGGATGACGCAGAGCCATCTGCCAGACAACGATGCCCCCCCAATCGTGGCCGCAGAACACGGCGGTCTTGGCCCCAACGTGATCGAGCAGCGCGACGAGGTCGCCGGTCAGGGCCTCGATATCATAGGCCTCCACCGCTTGCGGTCGGGATGTGAGACCATAGCCGCGCTGGTCCGGCGCGATCGCCCAGCGACCAGCGGCCTTGCAGGCCGCCAGCTGATGGCGCCAGGAAAAAGCCAGTTCCGGAAAACCGTGGCAGAAGATGATCGGCACGCCTTGTCGCGATCCGACCTCATAATACGCGAGGCGAGCGCCGGGTGTGTCGGCATAGGCCACGGCGGGCATCATGGTGGTCAAGGCGGTCATTCTCGCTTCCCTGCGTCTTGGCCGCGTTGTGGCCGCGAACGGTCCGCGCCGCAAGCGGATCGCGAGGTCAGGCCTCAAGTCGCGGAGGCGAAAACGCCAGCGTCGCCCAACCGGCGAGCAGCGAGAGGCCGCCCAAGGGCGTGACGGCGCCCAGCCAACGCGGAGCGCCCAGGGCCATGGCGTAAAGCGAACCGCTGAACAGCAGCGAGCCGAGCAGGAAGAGAGGCGCCGCCCACCGTCCGCGATCATCGGCGCGGGTCAACGCCAACACGCCAAGGGCGGCGGCGGCATGGATCAACTGGTATGCGGCGCCCGTGCGCATCCATTCCGCCGGGCCCGCGGCCAAGCCTCCGTGCGCGCCATAGGCGCCGAAGGCCACGCCGACCAGGCCGAAAAGGGCGGTGAGCCTAACCAGCGCTGGTCGTGAGAGCATGTCGATCCTCCGATGACGACGAGAGGCGCGCCGTCGATAGCGCACGGTGCAACCCGCGACTTCCGCGAGGCTCGGCGTGGGTGGAAGCTTAGCGCAAACAAGGCCCGACGCCGCCCGAGAAATCCGGCAAACCTGACGCCACGACACCCAAAAAAGGGTCTCGCCATTCCTGAACGCTGATAATAAGACGCTTGACGGACCCGTTCGCAATGGGCCAACCCCCAACCTGGTCTGGGTTCTCTACAGAAAGGTCCGCCGTGTGCGCGACATGGTTTTGATTCGCCGCGACGGCCAGTTCGGACGCCCAAGTGACCTGGTCGCGAGGCGGGTGGGGGCTTGAGCGCCTCAACCGCGGACTCAGGCGCCGGCGTCGGCTCTGGCGGATTGACGCGCTCGCCCCGCAGCCGCTGGCGTTGGCTCGCCATGTTCGGCGTGCCGGTGCTCATCATCGCGGGCCTGATTTACTTCTTCCTCACCAGCGGCCGTACGCAAACGACCGACGATGCCTATGTGCAGGGCGCCAAGGCGCCGATTAGCACCTCTATCGCCGGCCGGGTCATCGAGATCGACGTCAAAGAGAACCAGCACGTTCGCGCTGGCCAGGTGCTGTTCAAACTCGATCCGGTCGACATCACCGCCACTCTGCACCGCGCGGAGGCGTCCTTGGCGGCGGCGCGGCTGCAGGTCGTGACGCTTCATTCGGCGCTGGATCAGCAGCAGCTGCTTTTGGGATCGGCGATCAAGACCCGCGACTATGCCGAGCGTGAGGCCAAGCGCCAGACTGATCTCGTGGCTGCGGGCGTATCTTCCGCTCAACAGGCGGCCGACGCACGGCATGCCGCCGATCTGGCCGAAGCGCAGGTCGCCGTGGCCCAACAGCAGGTGACGGCGGCGCGCGCCAACCTGGGCGGGGCCGTGAAATCGGACGATCTTTATCCGTCGGTCATGCAGGCCAAGGCCAATCTTGAATCGGCGCAGTTGGACATGGTCCACACGGAGGTGATCGCGCCCAGCGATGGCGTCGTGACGCGAGTGGATCAGCTGCAGGTCGGCGCCTTCGTCAACGCGTCGCAGACCCTGTTCTATCTGATTTCCGGAGATCCCTGGGTTGAGGCCAATTTCAAGGAAGATCAGCTCAAGAAGATGAAGGTTGGCCAGCCGGCGACGATTTCCATCGATGCTTTGGGCGGTCAGGACCTGAAGGGCCATGTCGCTAGCTTTAGCCCGGGTGCGGGGTCTGCATTCTCGCCGCTGCCAGCCCAGAACGCCACGGGCAACTGGGTTAAGGTGGTGCAACGCCTGCCGGTACGCATCGCCTTTGACAATCCGCCGCCGGAGATGGCGGCCAGGGCGGGGCTCTCCGCCAAGGTGACCGTGGACGTGCGAGGCTCCGGACGGCCGGCGTCCGCGGCGCGCTGAGGCCGCGATGTCCGCCCGCCGTGAATCGCGACAGGATCTGAGGCGCCGCCTGCGACGGGGGGTGATGCTGCTTGCCAGCGTCGGCCTCGCCAGTGGCTGCGCCGCGGTCGGACCGACGTTCAAGACACCGGCGGCGCCCGAGGCCAAGGCCTATGCGGATCCTCGCGATCCAACGGCCAAGGAACCTGTCCTGACCGCCGAGGCGAGGGGGGCGGGTCCGTGGTGGCGCGAGCTGGGATCGCCGACGCTCGATGAGGTGATGACACGCGCCCTCGGCGGCAATCACACAGTTGCGATCGCGTTGGCCAACCTCGACAAGGCGCGCGAGCAGGTCGCCAAGGACCATGCCGCGCTCGGCCCCAACGCGGTCGGAGCGGCGTCGTATCAGCGGGATCGGATTAATTTCGCCGCATTCGGCTTCGCCGGTCTCCCCAACCCCACCATCAACATCCTCTCGATAGGTCCGTCGGTCAGCTATGATTTCGATCTGGCGGGAGGCGCGCGACGCGCCGCCGAGGCCAGCCGGGCGATGGCGGATTTGCAGGCTCATCGCGCCGACGCCGCCTATCTGAGCTTGACGGGCAACGTCGCCCTGAACGCGATACGCATCGCCGCGTTGCGAGCCCAACTTGAAGCCGCCGAGGCGATCGCCGCGGACGACCAGCAGATAAACGAGGCGATCCGTCAGGCCCAGGGCGCCGGCGGCCGCGCTTCATCGGCGGTGCATGGCGGCGAACTGCAACTCCAACGTGATATCGCCCAGACCACGCCGTTGAGGGCCGAGCTGGATGAGGCGCGGCACACGCTATCGCTCCTGGTCGGCAAATCCCCGGGGGAGTGGTCGCCCCCCGACTTCGCCCTGGCGGATTTTCAACCTCCGGCAAGCATTCCCGTCGCGCTGCCGTCGCGGCTGGTGCGCACCCGCCCCGATATTCTCGTCGCCGAGGCGCAACTTCACGCCGACACCGCTCGGATCGGCGTAGCGACCGCGCGTCTTTATCCCGATGTTCGCCTGACGGCGAGCCTCAGCCAGGAGGGCCTGTTTCCAGGCGCCCTGACGGGCTATGGCGGCACCGCCTACACCTTTGGGCCACAACTCCTCGCGCCACTCTATGATGGCGGCGCCCTGCGCGCCGATCGCCGCGCAGCGGTGGCTCAGGCGCGAGCGTCTCTGGCCCAGTATGAGCAAACCGTGTCATCCGCCTTCACCCAGGTGTCCGATGTCCTCAGCGCTCTGGCGCGGGACGAGCAGCGTCTGGCGACCCTGGACCGCGAACTGGCGTCGGCGCGCGTGTCCCTGGAAGAGGAAAAGGCCGCCTACAAGCTCGGCGGAGCGCCGCTAGCCACGGTGATCACCGCCGATCGGACCTGGCGTGGGGCGGAATTCGATCACCTTGAGGCTCAAGGGCAAAGACTTGCCGATATCGTCGCCCTCTATGGCGCGACCGCGGCGCAGTGGCGGGCGAATGGCGCATCCTCAACGGCGGGTTTGCCTCATGCGCACTAGTCCTCGCGATCGGCGGCCGGCCGTGGCGGTTAAGGCTGGTGTCGAGCCCGCAATATCCTTAGAAGCCGTTCTCAATACCGAGGGCGAAAGCGAATCTCCCCTGGCCGCGATGCGCGGCGACGGAAACGAAAGTGAGGGATAGGCCGTTTGCGCCCCACCGATATTAAGTCGCCGGATTATTTCCATAGGGTCGTGGATTGTCAGTGGGCCTGTCCCGCGCACACTCCCGTGCCTGAATACATCCGGTTGATCGCCGAGGAGCGATATACCGACGCCTATATGATCAACTGGCGATCGAATGTGTTCCCGGGGATTCTCGGTCGAACCTGCGATCGTCCCTGCGAGCCCGCGTGTCGTCGCGTGCGCGTCGAGGAAGCTCCGGTCGCGATTTGTCGGTTGAAGCGCGTGGCCGCCGACAACAAGGATTCAATTGAAGACCGCTTGCCGCCCAAAGCGGCGAAAGCCAACGGCAAGCGTATCGCCTGTATCGGGGCGGGCCCAGCCTCGCTGACCGTGGCTCGCGATCTCGCGCCGCTGGGCTATGAGGTCGTTCTGTTCGACGGCGATCCGAAATCGGGCGGTATGATCCGAAGTCAGATTCCGCGGTTCAGATTGCCGGAATCGGTGATCGACGAGGAAGTGGGCTACATCACTCAGCTTGGCCCGACGATTCGTCTGAACGAGCGGATCGACAGTCTCAAGGCGTTCCTGAAAGAGGACTTCGATGCGGTCTTCGTCGGTTCTGGCGCGCCGCGCGGACGCGATCTCGAAATCCCCGGCCGAGTAGAGGCGGCCGCCAATATCCACATCGGCATCGACTGGTTGTCCAGCGTATCCTTCGGCCATATCGAAAAGATCGGCCGGCGCGTCATTGTTCTCGGCGGAGGCAATACGGCGATGGATTGCTGCCGCACGTCTCGTCGTCTCGGCGGGACGGAGGTCACGGTGATCGTGCGCTCGACTTTCGAAGAAATGAAAGCGTCTCCCTGGGAAAAGGAAGACGCGATGCATGAGGACATTCCCATCCTCAACTGCCTGGTTCCCAAGGCCTTCACACACGACCACGGCCGCTTGACCGGAGTGACGTTCGAAAAGGTCGAGGCGGTCTATGACGCCAACGGCCGTCGTTCGCTCAAGCCGACGGGCGAGCCGGACCAGCACTTCGAGTGCGACGACGTTCTTGTGGCCGTCGGGCAGGAAAACGCCTTTCCCTGGATCGAGCGCGATATCGGCATCGAATTCGACAAGTGGGACATGCCTGTCGTCAGCGAAACAACCTTCGCCTCGACCTTGCCGAACGTCTTTTTCGGAGGCGACGCCGCATTTGGCCCAAAAAATATCATCTGGGCGGTTGCCCATGGGCACGAGGCGGCGATTTCGATCCATCGCTACTGTCAGGGCGAGGACGTCGAAGTGCGCCCCGCGCCAGGCGTGACGCTGACCAGCCAGAAGATGGGTATCCACGAGTGGAGCTACGACAACGACGTCTCGCTTCAAAACCGCCACATCGTGCCGATCCGCGACAAGGCCGAGGCCCTCTCGAACGTGAGGCTGGAGGTCGAGCTGGGATTTGATCGCAAGATCGGCTTCGACGAGGCGCAGCGCTGCCTCAACTGCGACATGCAGACCGTCTTCAGCGAACCCTTGTGCATCGAGTGCGACGCCTGCGTCGACATCTGTCCGATGGACTGCATCACCTTCACCGAAAATGCCGACGAAGCCGACCTGCGCGGCAATCTTCTGGCGCCGGCGCTCAATCTCGAGCAGGCGCTTTATGTATCGGCGCCTCTGGGAACTCATCGGGTAATGGTTAAGGACGAGGACGTCTGTCTGCATTGCGGCCTGTGCGCCGAGCGGTGTCCTACGGGCGCCTGGGATATGCAGAAATTCCTCCTCAACATGACTCAAGCGGAGGGCGCGTGCAGCAGGTCGTAGGACACTTGCCGTCGGTCGGAACGGTGCGGGCGATCCGCGCGACCAACGACTTCGTGGTCAAGTTCGCGAACGTGAACGGTTCCGGGTCGGCGAGCGCCAACGGCATGTTCGCCAAGTCGATCATCCGCATGGGCGTGCCTGTCGCGGCGCGGAACATTTTTCCCTCTAACATTCAGGGCCTCCCCACCTGGTATGAGGTTCGCGTATGCGAGGCGGGGCATCTTGGACGCCGGGGTGGCGTCGACCTGGTGGTGGCGATGAACCCTCAGACCTGGCGCAAGGACCTCGCCGAGGTCGAGCCGGGCGGCTATGTGCTCTACGATTCGACCAAGCCGCTGCCGCACGAGGGTGTTCGCGAGGACATTACGCTGCTTGGCGTGCCACTGACCGCCCTTTGCAACGAGGCCTATACCGATCCTCGTCAGCGCCAGCTGTTCAAGAATATCATCTATGTCGGCGCGCTGGGCGAATTGCTCGGGATCGATGCGGCTGTGTTCGAGACGCTGGTCGGCGAACAGTTCGAAGGCAAGGAGCGGTTGATCAAGCCGAACCTGGACGCTCTGGCCATGGGTCGCAAGGCTGCCGAGCCCCTGGTCGAACAGTTCGGCCTGCGGGTGCGACGGGCGAATGCGGTCGGAAACCGGATTTTCATCGACGGCAACACGGCGGCTGGGCTTGGGGCGGTCTACGGCGGCGCCACGGTTTGCGCCTGGTATCCGATCACGCCCTCGACCTCACTGGCGGAAGCCTTCACGGAGTACTGCCAATCCTATCGGGTTGACCCGGAAACCGGAGAATCCCGGTTCGCGATCATTCAGGCCGAGGACGAAATCGCTTCGATTGGCATGGTCGTCGGCGCCGGGTGGAACGGCGCGCGAGCCTTTACCTGTACGTCGGGGCCCGGCATTTCGCTGATGCAGGAATTCGTCGGCCTGTCGTACTTCGCTGAGATTCCCGCCGTGATTTTCGATGTCCAGCGGGGTGGCCCTTCAACCGGCATGCCGACGCGGACCCAGCAGTCCGACATCCTTTCGGCCGCCTATGCCTCGCATGGCGACACCAAGCACGTTCTGCTGCTGCCCGAGGATCCGGCCGAGTGCTTCGATATGGCGGCGATCGCTTTCGACCTCGCAGATCGCCTGCAGACGACGATTTTCGTAATGCTGGATCTGGATATCGGCATGAACGAGTGGCTCTGCCGGCCGCTCGCCTGGGACGACAGCCGCAAGCTTGATCACGGCAAGATCATGACCCACGATCAGCTGGAAGCCGGCACGCCGTTCGGGCGTTATCGGGACGTCGACGGCGACGGCATTCCCTATCGTACGCTGCCAGGAGTGCATCCCAGTAGAGGGTCCTATTTCACCCGCGGCACGTCGCGGGATCCGGATGCTCGCTACAGTGAGGAAGGCGCCGTTTATGTCGCCAATATGAATCGACTGTTGGCGAAGTTCGAGACGGCCAAATCGTTGGTTCCCGGTCCGGTGGTTCACCCGGCCAAACGCGCCACGCCCTATGGTGTCATCTACTACGGCTCGACGACACCCGCGATGAACGAAGCCCTGCTGATGCTTGACGCCAAGGATGTTCAGATTGACGCTATGCGGGTGCGCGCGTTTCCGTTCAGCGCGGAAGTCGCAGACTTCATTGCCGCACATGAGACGGTGTTTGTGGTTGAACAGAACCGCGACGGCCAGCTTCGCACGCTGATCATCACGGAGGAGGGGATCGATCCCGGTAAACTGCCCGCCATCCTCAGCTTCGACGGCGCGCCAATCACGGCGCGAACGATCGTGGGCGAAATCCTCGCCGCGGTCACGTCCGGCAAGGAGGCGCGCCAATGACCTTCATCGCCAAGCCCAGGCTGCATCACCCCTTGCTCAAGCCAAACGCGCTTGGCTTCACGCGCCGCGACTATGAGGGGAAGGTTTCGACGCTTTGCGCCGGTTGCGGCCATGACTCGATATCCTCGGCTCTGATTCAGGCCTGTTTTCAGCTGGACCTTGAGCCACACCGCCTGGCCAAGCTCTCTGGCATCGGCTGTTCGTCGAAGACCCCGGACTATTTCCTCGGCGCTTCCCATGGTTTCAACAGCGTCCATGGACGAATGCCGTCGGTGCTCACAGGCGCCTATCTGGCGAACCGCGACCTCATCTATCTGGGCATTTCCGGCGACGGCGATAGCGCGTCCATCGGGCTCGGCCAGTTCGCCCATTCGATCCGTCGCGGCGTGAACATGACCTATATTGTCGAGAACAATGGGGTCTATGGCCTGACCAAGGGCCAGTTTTCCGCCACCTCGGACAAGGGCTCGAAATCAAAGAAGGGCGTGGCCAATACGGACGCGGCGATAGATCTGGTAGCCTTGGCCATGACTTTGGGGGCGAGCTTCGTCGCGCGCAGTTTCTCGGGCGACAAAGCCCAGCTGATCCCGCTGATCGAAGCGGCGCTGACACACAAGGGGCCAGCGTTCATCGACGTGATTTCACCTTGCGTACAGTTCAACAACCACAAGGGCTCGACCAAGAGCTTCGACTATGTGCGCGAACACAATCAGGCGGTGAACCGGCTGGATGTCATCCTGGACGCCGAAGAAATTCTTGTCGACTACGATCCCGGAAAGTCCACGCGGGTGGCGCAGCACGACGGTTCGGTGCTGCTCTTGAACAAGCTGCCTACGGACTATGACCCGACCGACCGAATCGCGGCAATGCAGCGACTGCAGATGAGTCAGGTCCGTGGCGAGATTCTCACCGGATTGATCTATTTGGATCCGGACTCCACGGATTTGCACGATCACCTCGGCACCTCGCGCACGCCGCTGAATGCTCAACCGGACGAGCGACTCGTGCCGGGGGCCGCGGCATTGGATAGGATTAACGCCTCATTGCGGTGAGGCGACGAGCAACCTAGGAAAGATGGGCGTCCACGCGGGTGGAACCCGGCGACTTAAGAGCGATGTACCCATGCCCGAAAGCGACGTAGGCCCAATTGCGAGCGCCCTTCCTGGTCTCTCGCCGGCGCCCACATCACACACAGGACTGACGGCCTGGGTGGCGGACATCGCCGCCCTGACCAAGCCTGATCGCGTTCATTGGTGCGATGGCTCCGAAGCGGAGTGGGACGCCCTGACCGACCAGATGGTTGCGTCCGGCACACTCAAACGCCTTAACCCCAAGAAGCGTCCCAACAGCTTCTACGCAGCGTCCGATCCCAGCGATGTCGCCCGCGTTGAGAGCCGCACCTTCATCTGCTCGAAGAAGGAGATCGACGCCGGCCCGACAAACAACTGGCGTGAGCCGACCGCCATGCGCGCCGAGATGCAGAGCCTGTTCGACGGCTGTATGCGCGGGCGAACGATGTATGTCGTGCCGTTCTCGATGGGCCCGATCGGTTCGAAGATCAGCGCGCTCGGCGTGGAGATCACCGACAGCCCTTATGTAGTCGCTTCCATGCGGATCATGACGCGCATGGGCGCGCCGGCGTTGGAGGCCATGGGTTCGGACGGCTTCTTCGTGCCCGCCGTACACAGTGTCGGCAAACCTCTGGGGCCCAACGAAGCCGATACGCCTTGGCCCTGCAACGACACCAAGTACATCGTCCACTATCCCGAGACCCGCGAGATCTGGTCCTATGGATCGGGCTATGGGGGCAACGCTCTGCTCGGCAAGAAATGCTACGCCTTGCGCATCGCCTCGGTAATGGCGCGTGACGAGGGATGGCTCGCCGAGCACATGCTCATCCTCAAGCTGACCGCGCCGGACGGAGCCAAGCACTATGTCGCCGCCGCTTTCCCGAGCGCCTGTGGCAAGACCAATCTGGCGATGATCCAGCCGACCCTCCCAGGGTGGAAGGCTGAAACGGTTGGCGACGATATCTGCTGGATGCGTTTCGGCGCCGACGGCCGCCTGATGGCCATAAACCCGGAGGCCGGTTTCTTTGGCGTGGCGCCCGGCACCGGCGAAGCCACCAACCCCAATGCGGTGGCGTCATTGTCCCGCAACACGGTATTCACCAATGTCGCCCTCACTGCCGACGGCGATGTCTGGTGGGAGGGGCTGAGCAAGACGCCGCCCGAGAGCCTTACCGATTGGAAAGGACGCCCCTGGACACCGGGCGGAGAGCCTGCGGCCCACCCCAATGCGCGGTTCGCGGCTCCGGCGTCGCAGTGCCCCGCCATTGCGCCGGAATGGGAGGATCCCGCCGGCGTACCCATCTCGGCGATTCTGTTCGGGGGGCGTCGCGCGAGCGCGGTGCCGCTGGTGACGGAGGCGTTCGACTGGGCGCACGGCGTGTTTCTGGCGTCCAATGTCGCTTCGGAAGGTACGGCGGCGGCGGAGAACCGCGTCGGCGAGCTTCGGCGCGACCCCTTCGCGATGCTTCCGTTCTGCGGCTACAACATGGGCGATTATTTCGATCATTGGCTCAAGCTGGGGGCGGCAGCCGATCCGGCGAAATTGCCCCGCCTGTTCTTCGTCAACTGGTTCCGCAAGGACAGCGACGGCCGCTTCCTCTGGCCTGGTTACGGCGAAAACAGCCGCGTGCTGAAGTGGATCGTCGACCGGCTCGAAGGCCGCGTCGGAGCACGCGAAACGGCGATTGGCCTCACTCCCGAGCCTGCGGATCTCGACCTGCGCGGGCTCTCCATGGAGCCGGCGGCGCTGGCCCAGCTATTGGCCGTCGACACCGAAACCTGGCGCGAGGAATCGGCTTTGATTCCGCCGGCCTATGAACGTTTTGGCGACCGCCTGCCGGCGGAGCTGTGGCGTCAGCATCAGGCGTTGGACGAACGCTTAGGCAAGGCCGAGGCGCGCCCGCGAAAGGTGCCGGCCTGAGCCACGATCCTGTGCGCGATCCGGCGGTCGTCGAGGTCGTTATCGCCGAACAATTCCGCGGGCCGCCCAATTCGGGCAACGGCGGCTATGTTTGCGGCGTGTTGGCCCGCGAGCTGGCTGGCCCGGCGCGGGTCGTACTGCGGGCGCCGATCGCCCTGGATACGCCATTGCAGTTGGTGAGATCGGCTGACGGTGTGCGCCTGCAAGACGTCGACGGACACCTCATCGCCGAGGGGGCGCCTGGGGACATCGCCGAGCTTCCCGAACCACCGCCGCCGCCCTCGCTTTCGGTGGCCCGCGATGCGGCGAGGCGGTTCGTAGGTCACGGCCGGGAATACCACCCCGTATGCTTCACCTGTGCGACCGTGCTTGAAGAGGGATATGGCCTACGGGTCTTTGTCGGCCAACTGGCTGGGGCTCCAGCAGGGTTCGTGGCGGGCGCCTGGACACCGCATGCCAACTTTGGCGACAAGGCGGGACTTGCCGTGACCGAGGCGGTCTGGGGCGCTTTGGATTGCCCGGGCATTGTCGCCTGGACCGAAAAGGACGGCGGTGGCGGGCTGTTGGGGACGATGACCGGCCATATCCTGCGACGGCCCTTAGTCGGAGAGGAATGTATCGTCATGGCCTGGCCGATCGAAGCGTCGGGCCGCAAGCGTGTCTCCGGCACGGCTTTGTTCACCGGCGCGGGTGAAATGTTGGCCAGAAGTCGCCAGATCTGGATCGGGCGGGTGGCTGCCAACCAGGGTTGAGCCCAGAGCGCTCGAAACTTTGCATCAGATGGAATCCTGTTAGGAACCGCGGCGAAGGAGTGAGGCCGCATGACCACGGAGGCGAAAACCTCTCAGCCCCCGGAGGATGCGGAAGCCGCCTACGAGCGGTTCGTATGGGATAACCTGCCGCGAAACTTTGCCGGCCATTACCTGCACGGCATGCTCGGGATGACGGGCTTTCGCCTGTTCAACGCGCCGACGTTCCTACCAGCCTATCTCCATCTACTGTCCGGATCGGATTTCATCGTCGGACTAGGCCAGTCGCTGCAGCAGGTGGGCGCTGTGGTCTCCCCAGTGTTCGCCGCCACACAGATCGAACATCGTAAACGGGTGTTGCCGGTGGCCACGCTCATGGGCACGCTGATGCGCCTGCAGATCCTCGGCATCGCGCTGTCGGGATTCTTCCTGCACGGGCCGGTGCTGCTCTACGCGGTTCTGGTGTTCCTCTTCCTGCTGGGCCTTTCGTCGGGGCCGCAGCAGGTGGCGTTTCAGGCGCTTCTGGCCAAGGTAATCCCCATCTCCCGGCGAGGCCGTTTGCAGGCGCTGCGCAATATCACCGGTGGGGCGATCGCCGCCGGCCTTGCCTGGTTCGCGGGGCGATACCTGATCCAGCTAAACGTCTTCGGCAACGGCTATGGCGTCACGTTCCTGTTGGCGTTCGTCCTCACGAGTCTCGGTCTGACAGCGCTGCGCCTGCTGATGCGCGAGCCTGAGCCCCCCGCGGTGAGGGCCAAGGCGCGGTTTGTCGACCGGGTGGCCGAATTTCCCGAATTGTTTCGCCAGGACCGAAACTTCGCGTTTTTCATGATCGCCCAATCCCTGGCGACGATGGGCCGGGTGGCTGCGCCGTTCTACATCTTGTTCGCCGGCCGATCGATGGCGCTGAGCGGCGGCAACCTGGGCCTGCTGTCGCTGGCGTTTCTTGGGGCGGACACGGTGACCAATCTGGGATGGGGCCTGATGGGCGACCGTTTCGGTTTTCGTTCGTCCTTTCTGCTGTCGCTAGGCGTCTGGATCGCCGGCACGATACTCCTGATGGTGTCGCCAGCGCTCGCACTGCATGCAGGCCCGGGCGGAATTGGCGTGCGTGGTCTGATCCTTATGGCGTTCTTCGCGCTCGGAGCGGCACAGTCCGGGTTTATGATGAGTTCGCAGACCATGGTGTTGGAATTCGGAGCGCGCGAGGATATCCCGATGCGCTTGGCCCTGACGGCCACGGCGCAAGGGGCGGTGAACACCGCCGGACCGCTTGTCGGCGGGCTTGTGGCCACAACCCTGGGCTATCAGCCACTTTTTGTTCTGTCTCTCATCGCGCTAACCCTGGCCTTTATGGTGTTGCTGACGCAGGTGCGCGAGCCCAGGCTGCGGCGCGGCCTGATCGAGGAGCCTGTTGCGCCATGATCTCGCTGAAAGGGCGGTTGCCGGCGGCGGCGGGCGTTGGGGTCGCTCTGCTGCTGTGCGGATCCGTGCTGGCCGACCCATTGCCAACTCTGGCAAGGTTCACCGCCGGCATGGAGGCCAAGACCGGGCTGCTCCCGGCATACGTGGATCACAAGACCGGGCGTGTGTGGCTGGCTTTCAAATGCGACGCCAAGGGCGAATGCGGAGAATTTCTTTACCTGGTCTCCATGCGGACGGGCCTGGGATCGACGCCGGTCGGTATCGATCGATCAAATCCCGGCGCGGCTCGGCTGATCGCTTTCCATCGAATTGGCGAACGGCTCATAGCCGAGTTGCCGAACACCAGCTTCAATGCGGACCAAGGCGGGGCGGCCGAGCAGCAGGCCGCGCGCGAATCCTTTCCATCCTCGGTTATCTGGGCCGGTGACGTCGCCGCGGAGGAAGGCGATGTCGCGCTTGTGAACGCCACGAGCTTCATCGCTCGTGACGCCTTCGACGTCGTCGGCGCACTCAAGAGCGCCAAGCAGGGTGACTTCACCCTTGCCGCGGACCGCACTTTCGTCGCGCCGGACGACGTGCAGGTCTTCCCGAAGAACATTGAGTTCGAGGCGACCGAGACGTTCACCAGCACCGACCCCGGCGATGAGGTGCGCAATCTCTCGCCCGACCCTCACGCGGTGACGTTGATCGAGCACCAATCCCTGATAGCCCTGCCACCGCCAGGCTTCACGCCAAGGTTAGCTGATCCAAGAACGGGCGCTTTCGACAACCTTGTGGTCGACTATGGCGCGCCGCTGGGCCAGCCCACTGTCCGACGCCTGGCGACTCGTTTTCGATTGGAGAAGCTGGATCCGGCCGCCGTGCGATCGCCGGTCAAGACACCAATCGTCTTCTACGTGGATCGCGCCGCGCCGCCGCCAGTCCGCCAAGCCCTGATCGACGGCGCCCGTTGGTGGCGCCAGGCCTTTGACGAGGCGGGCTTCGTCGACGCATTCCGAGTGGAAGTGATGCCCGAGGGCGCCAGTCCGCTCGATGCGCGATACAATGTGATCAATTGGGTGCACCGCCAGACGCGGGGGTGGTCCTACGGCTATCCGATCAGCGATCCGCGCACCGGTGAGATCGTCAAGGGCGCGGTTCTTTTGGGATCGCTGAGGGTGCGCCAGGATCTGATGATTTTTCAAGGTCTGGAAGGCGCCGATGCGACCGGCGCTGGCGGACCCAATGATCCGATCACCATCGCTCTGGCGCGCCTGCGACAGCTTGCGGTTCATGAGACGGGCCATGCCTTAGGGTTGGCGCACAATTTCGCGGCCAGCACTTATGGCGACCGAGCGTCGGTTATGGACTATCCGCCGCCACGCATTAGCGTGGTCGATGGCAAGCTGGACTTCAGCGACGCCTACAAGGTCGGCATAGGCGACTGGGATCGCTTCGCCATCAAGTGGCTGTATGCCGATACGCCATCGGGACCGGCAGGGGCGGCGGCGCTTGAGTCGATCGTGCGCGACGCCACGGCCCGAGGCCTGCGTTACGTGCGGGACGAGGACGCCCGTCCGGTTGGATCGGCTCATCCTCTGGGTGCGTTGTGGGACGACGGGTCGGATTCGATCGCGGCTCTGAAGCACATTCTTGAAGTCAGGCGGATCACCCTGGACAGCTTTGGTGAGCGCAATGTGCCGTCCGGAGCCCCGCTTTCGGATCTGCGTCGCGTAATCGTGCCGATCTATCTGTTGCATCGTTACGAAGTGGAGGCGGTCGCCAAGTCCGTCGGGGGCGTCGATTTCACCTACGCCGTACGTGGAGACCTTGAGCAGCCCGCGCGGGTCGTCGACGGTCTGACCCAGCGTCGGGCGCTCCGAGCGCTTCTCGACACTCTGGATCCGAGGGTTCTGGATCTGCCCGACAATGCCATAGATCTGCTGTCTGCCGGTCGCGACGGTTCGCTCGACCATGCCTATGAGATCGAGCTCTTTGCGCCGGCGGACACGCCGGCGTTCAGCCTTGGGGAGGCGGCGCGCGCGGCCGTCGACGTCACCCTCACGGCGCTGCTTGACCCCGCAAGGCTGACTCGCCTGGCTGACCAAGGCGCACGGAATCCAGCCGCTCTAGGGCTAAACGAGGTGATGAAGGCTTGCCTTGAGCGGGTGTTTGACGACGTTCCCTTGCCGCAGCGACAAGCGGCCCTGAGACGTGTCGTGCGCGCGCGTCTGACGGCGAAGCTCGCCGTGCTGGCGACGGACAAAGCGATCGATCCCACAGTTTCCGCGGAAGCCTTGGCAGGGTTGGAATGGGTCGGACGCAAACTTTCTCAGGCCAAGTCCGCCGATCCCATTGAAATCGCGTTCGCGCGTCAAATCTCCGCGATCGCCGCTGCACCGCAACCCTTGGCCGATTTTGAGGCGAAGCGTCGACGCGATCCACCGCCGGGCATGCCGATCGGCGCCGCGGATGGCGATGACGGCTGGCTTTCGGAGTCCATTCAGCCCGGCGGCCTTACCGATGCTCTCAAATAAGATCGTCTACGGCCTCCAGCCAATGTCGCACCGGCGCCGCTGACGCCCCGCCGAGATGCAGCCAGCAGCCTATGTTGGCCGTGACGATCATGGCCGGCGTTCCGTCGTTCAGGATGGCGAGTTTTCTGTCGCGCAGCTGGTTGGCCATCTTGGGTTGCAGCAGCGAATAGGCTCCCGCGGACCCGCAGCACATGTGCGGCTCGCCGCCGGCGACCGTGTTGTACCCAAGCCGTTTCAGCAAAGCCGCCGGCGCGTCGGCCAATCCCGTGCCGTTGCGCAGGGTGCAAGGGGTATGGACAGCAATCGGTTCGCGCGATGGCTTGCGGACCGGGGTCGGCGGCGTCTCTCGTAGAATTTCAACCGGATCCCTGAGGGCTTCGCTGACGCGGCGGGCTTTCGCCGCGTATGGGGCGTCATCGGCGAGAATTGCCGGGTAGTCACGAATGAAGGCCGCGCAGCCACTGGCGTTGATGATGATCGCCTCATCGCCACGATCCAGGCGCGCGACCAGGATGTCGATGTTGCGCTTGATTCGCGCTCGCGCCTGGCCCACCGCGTCGAGATGAAAATCCAAGGCGCCGCAGCAGCCAATTTGCGGATCCTCGTCGAGGGTCACGCCGACGGCGGCGAAGACACGCTGGTTGGCCTGGTTGATATGCGGCGCGGCGGCGCGTTGAGCACATCCGCGCAGGAGCGTCATCCTGCGTGCGAAGGCAGATAGGGGAGTCGGCCGCATGGCGACTTTTCCAGGGATCTTCGCCTTCAGCGTCTCCGGTAGCACCGCTGTGAGAAGGCGCCCGACCTGGATGAGCGCGCGCAGCGCCCAGGGGCGGGACGTGAGCCGACGGATCGCGAACCGGCCAATCCGATCGATACGCGGCCGCTGGACATGCTCAGCCACCAGTTCCCGGCCGATGTCGAGCAAGGCATGGTAGCGGACTCCGGAGGGGCAGGTGGTTTCGCACGCCCGGCAAGAGAGGCAGCGATCGAGGTGGTGCTGGGTCAGCGCGCTGACCGGCTCGCCTTCAAGAGCTTGTTTGATAAGATAAATGCGGCCGCGCGGGCCATCGAGCTCATCGCCGGTGAGTTCAAAGGTCGGGCAGGTGGCGTTGCACATGCCGCAATGAACACAGCTCTTCATGACCTCGGAGGCGAGATCGCCCCGCGCCGTGCCGCGGAGAGATCCCTTGATGTCGACGTGCATGTCTAGAGGCCCTCGTACATGCGGCCGGGATTGAGAATCCCGTGCGGGTCGAACGCCGCCTTCAGGCGGCGGTGCAGCGCCAGCATGGTCGGCTGCAACGGTTCAAAGACCGCGTCGTCGGGCCCCGCGCCACGATACCAGGTGGCGTGCCCCCCTGCCTCTCGCGCCACCAAACGCACGTGGGTGGCGGCGGCGTCCGTTTCCCACCAGATTTCCCCGCCGGCCCAATCGCGGAGCCATCGGCCCGGCAAATCAGCCATCGTCGAGGTCCGGGGAACGGAAAGCCGCCACAGGCGGGAGGCCCGGTGTATCGGCAAGGTGCGATCGCGCAAGGCCGTCCACACCTCGGCTTGACCCTGCTCGCCCGAGATTGACGAGGCGGCTTGCTCCACGCCCTGGTCGGCGCCCGAGAGCCGCAAGTGCAACGCGCGGCCATCGTGCGCCGCGCCGCTGAGGGGCGTGGGCTTGGTCATGAGCTCGGCGATCAAGGTCTGCGCCCGTGGCCAGTCCAACTCCAACGTCAGATAGCGTTCGTGCGCCGACGCGGGAGATACGCGTAGCGAGACTTCCAATAGCACCCCAAGGCCGCCTAGAGCGCCGGCCATCAGCCGGAAACCATCGAAGCCGGCGACGTTCTTGAACACCGTGCCGCCAAAGCGCAGTACGCGCCCCTGGCCGTCCAGCACCTTCACGCCCAGAATGCTGTCGCGGACGCCGCCCGAGAAGGGCCGCCGCGGTCCGGCGAACCCCGATGCAACCACACCGCCCAGTGTGCTCCCAGGACCCAGGAGCGGAGGTTCGAACGCCAACATCTGGCCGTTTCGGTCCAGCAAGGACAGTATCTCACCAATTGGCGTGCCTGACCTGGCGGTGATGACAAGCTCGCTGGGCTCGTACGCGACCACACCCCGGTGGCTGGTCATGTACAATGCCTGTCCGACGGACGGCCTTCCGTAGTCGCGTTTGGTGTCGGCCCCGACGATCCTGAGTGCTGACCGCGCGTCCGCGGCGGCGCGGACCGCCTCGACTAGCGCCTCCGTGCGATCTTGATCTTCAGAAGCGGTCAAGATTGTCGAACGCTGTCTTGCCGTGGTGGACGTGCATGGCTCCAAACTCCGCGCATCGCGCCAACGTCGGGATCGCCTTGCCGGGATTCATCAGGCCAACCGGGTCGAAGGCCGATTTTATGGCGGCGAAGGCGGATATTTCTTCCGTCGTGAACTGAGCGCACATCTGGTTGATCTTCTCCCGTCCCACGCCGTGCTCGCCGGTAATGGAGCCGCCCACCGAGACGCAGAATTCTAGAATCTCGCCGCCAAGCGCCTCGGCCCGTTCCAGTTCCCCCGGGGCGTTGGCGTCGTACAGGATCAAGGGGTGCAAATTCCCGTCGCCGGCGTGGAAGACGTTCGCGACGGCCAGCCCATGCCTTTTGGAAAGCTCTGCGATCGTGTCCAGCACGTCGGCAAGGCGTTTCCGCGGGATCGTGCCATCTATACAGTAATAGTCCGGCGATATGCGGCCCAGAGCCGGGAATGCGCCCTTGCGGCCGGCCCAGAACCGCGCGCGCTCCGCATCGTCGCACGCGACGCGGGTCATCGACGCGCCCGCGTCGCGGCACAAGGTTTCGGCCTTTGCCAGTTGCGCCGCCACATCGTCGGGCGCTCCGTCCAACTCACAGAGGAGGATCGCCGCGGCGTCGGTGGGGTAGCCCGCGTGGGTGTGCGCTTCAGCCGCGCGCAAGGCGGTTTGGTCCATCATTTCAAGGCCCGCCGGGATCACGCCCGCGGCAATGATATCCGCCACGGCGGCGCCGGCGTCGCGAACCTGATCGAAGGCGGCGATGAAAACCTTGGTGTCGGTCGGAACCGGGGTCAATCGCACCGTTATTTCGGTAGCGATGGCCAGCAGGCCCTCCGATCCCATCATCAGGGCCAAAAGGTCGTAGCCGGGATAGTCCAGGGCATCGCCGCCGAGTGTCAGGCGCTCGCCCTCGATCGTGACGACTTCCACCTTTTGAATGTTGTGCACCGTGAGGCCATATTTGAGACAATGTACCCCACCGGCGTTCTCGGCGACGTTGCCGCCAATACTGCAGGCGAGCTGAGACGACGGATCAGGCGCGTAGAACAGGCCGTAGGCCGCCGCCGCGTCGGAGATGGCGAGGTTACGTACGCCAGGCTGGACTCTGGCCAGTCGCGCCTCGGGATCAATGGCCAGGATGCGGTTCATGCGCGCCAAGCTCAGCAGTACACAACCTGGAAAGGGAAGGGCGCCGCCCGAGAGCCCAGTGCCGGCGCCTCGAGCCACCACCGGCGCGTTCAGCGCGCGGCACACGCGAAGAACCTCGACGACCTCATTGGCCGTTCTCGGCAAGGCCACGACGGCGGGCAGGCCTCGATAGGCCGCCAGTCCATCGGTCTCGTAGACCCGCATGCCTTCGACCTTCGTGATCAGTCCATCTCTCGGAAGCACGGCGGACAATGACTGGATCAGGAGCGCGGGATCCACGGCCGCAAAGGTGGGATCAAGGCGAGGGTCAAACTGGTCGAGCATGAACGAAACGACTACCCCGGCGCGTCGTCGGGGTCGATGGCCGTGCACAGTAAGGTGTTACACTTGCTATCAATCAGGATCATTTGAGCGTCCAATCCAGGCCTCCTCGGGAAGGCCGCCAGGGTGCTTGTGCGTCGAGAAAGACACAAACGAGGCCTTAATTTTGTTTCGGTGCTAGTCAGACACGAAAACCCCAGCTAAATCCGAAAATCTCTCTTGGTTTGGACGGACTATCATGCCGCGCGGCACAGTAAAATTCTTCAACGGCGCCAAAGGCTTTGGCTTCATAGCGCCCGACGACGGCGGCGCCGACGTCTTCGTACACATCTCGGCGGTTGAGCGATCCGGCATCGCCGGGCTCAATGAAGGTGACCAGGTCACCTTCGAAATGGAGCAAGACAGGCGCTCGGGTAAGCTGGCGGCCGCGAATATCGTGGTGACCGGCGCCGGCGCGCCATCGGCGCGTCCGCCAAGACCCGCTGGTCCACGCAGCGGCCCCGGCGACTCGTTTCAGCGTCGTCCCGCCGGCGGCGGCGCTGGTGGCGGGGGCGGACAGCGCGACCCAGCCGGTTCCGGTTCCGGCGTTGTAAAATGGTTCAATTCGACCAAGGGTTTCGGATTCATCCAGCCCAACGGCGGCGGCGCCGATGTGTTCGTGCACATCTCCGATGTCGAGCGGGCCGGCTTGTCTCGTTTGGCCGACGGTCAGGCGGTATCCTACGATCTTGAGCAGGACCGCCGCACGGGCAAGACTTCCGCGACCAATCTGCGGGTCGACTCCTAGGTCGATCCCGCGGCGGATCTGTCGGAGCCGGCCTGTTGTCGGCCCGAAATCCGTACGCCTAAGCTTCGTTGCCCATGATAATCGTGCCTGAAGCGGCGAACATCCCACCCACGCCGTGGCTGACCGAAATCTTCGCGCCGGGAACCTGAGCAGGCGCGACGCCCCGCATCTGACGCACGCTCTCCTGGAGGGCGTACATGCCATACATCCCGGAGTGCATATAGGAGAGCCCTCCGCCGTTGGTGTTGAGCGGCAGCTTTCCGCCCGGTGCGGTGTGTCGCTCGCGAATGAAAGCCGCCGCGGCGCCTGGCTCACAGAAGCCAAGATCTTCCAACCCATAGAGGGGAAGGTGCGCGAAGGCGTCATAGATCATCAGGTGATCCACCGCGGCGTGGTCGATGCCGGCTTCGTCGAACGCCTTCTTCCCTGACACCCTGAATGCGCGAGAGGAATTGAAATCCTCCATCTGGCTGACCAAGGGGGTTTCCACGCTTTCGCCCGTCCCAAGAAAATAGACCGGCTTTTGGGGGAAGTCCTTGGCCCGATCGGCGCTCGTCATGATCAGCGCGCCGCCGCCGTCGGTGACAAGACAGCACATCAGTTTGCGGAACGGCCAAGCAATCATGTCCGAGTTCAGAACATCATCGACAGTGATTGGGTCCTTGAAGCTGGCTCGCGGATTCTTGGCCGCCCATTCACGTTGGATCACCGCCACCATCGCCAGGTCGGCCTCAGAGTATCCACGGGTCTTCATGTAACGAAGCACGGGGATTGTGAACATCGTCGGGGGCGAGGTTACGCCGAATGGCACCTCGAACTGGCCTGAGAAACTCGCGGGCGAGCGTCCAAATCCCGATGCGCCCACGCGTGATCGCCCACTCTCGCCGTGGGTGATCAGGACGGTCTTGCAGAGTCCGGCCGAAATAGCCGCCGCGGCGTGGCGGACATGCAGCATGAACGAGCACCCCCCAACCGAGGTGCCATCCACCCACGTCGGAGTGATGCCCAGATAATGCGCCGTGGCGACGGGGCTCTCGCCCGCGGTGGCGACGCCGTCGATGTCCTTGGCCGTGAGGCCGGCGTCGGCCATGGCGTTCAGCGCCGCATCGGCGTGCAGGCCTATCACAGACACGTCAGGGATCTTGCCCATGCGGGTTGTCTCGGCGGCGCCGACGATCGCGATCGAACCTGGTTTCATGGGGTCAGGCTCCAGCGGGTTTGAAGAAGGGCAGGGCGATCTCGCCGAAGGTCTCGAAGGTCACCTCGAGCGGCATGTCGAGGACAAGGGCTTCGGGGGTCTGCGGACAGCCGACGATGTTGGTCATCATTCGGGGCCCTTCAGCCAGTTCGACAACGGCTATGGAGTGGGGAGCGTCGCCCAGGTCCCGGCGCGGGCGGTGATTGATGATGTAGCTATACAGCGTCGCCTTGCCGCTGGCCTTTATCACCTCAACCGACCTCGATCCGCAGGCCGCGCAAAACGGTCGTGGGGGAAAATAGTTGTCGCCGCACGCCGAGCATTTCTGCAAGCGAAGTTCGCCGACTTTGCAGCCATCCCAGAAGTGTTGGGTTTCGGGCGTGGGTTGGGGCAGGTGCCTGTCCATGAACGCGTCAACCTCTTTGTCTTTCCCAATGGGCGTCGTTGTCTTGGGCATTCCGCGCGGTAAGGCAAGAGGCGGCTGTCAGATGTGTCACCGCCCGCATAATATCCCTTGGGGCTGTACCAGGGCTTTTTTCGCCTATTCGCGTCGAGCTCTTCTCGTGCGCGCCGGAGACGGTTATCGGACCTCTCAAAGGCTGGCGACCACGCCGGCGCAAGAAAGGTCTGCCTATGGCCAGGGCGGGAGACACCGATTGGTGGCGCGGCGCGGTGATCTATCAGATCTATCCACGCAGCTTTCGTGACAGCAACGGCGACGGCGTTGGCGACCTGAACGGTATTCTGGAAAAGCTTGATTACGTCGCCACTCTTGGTGTCGACGCAATCTGGCTCTCGCCATTCTTCACCTCGCCGATGAAGGATTTCGGCTACGACGTCAGCGACTACCGCGATGTGGACCCCTTGTTTGGCGTCCTGGCCGATTTCGACCGATTGTTGGCGAAGGCGCATGAGCTGGGTCTGAAAGTGATTATCGATCAGGTCTGGTCCCACACGTCCAATCAGCACGCCTGGTTTGTTGAGAGCGCGTCCTCACGCGATAGTGCGAAGTCCGACTGGTATGTCTGGGCCGACGCCAAGGGCGATGGCGCACCGCCCAACAATTGGCAGGCCGTTTTCGGCGGGCCTTCATGGACCTGGCATCCGCGCCGACGACAATATTATTTGCACAACTTCCTGACCGATCAGCCCGATCTCAACTATTGGACGCCCGCGGTGCAGGAGGCGGTGTTGGATGTGGCCCGGTTCTGGCTGGACCGCGGCGTGGATGGATTTCGGTTGGACGTAATAAATTTCATTTTTCACGACAGGCTGTTGCGGGACAATCCCTCGGCCGGCTTGGCGCGCCCGCCAGCCACCGCAACGCGTTTCCAGAACCACCTCTACGATATTTCCCAGCCCCAGGCCCTTGCTTTTCTCGAGCGTCTGCGCGGGGTCGTGGACGGCTACCCCGACCGAATGCTGGTCGGGGAAGTGGTGGACGACACGCTCCTGACGCGCCAGCAGGAATACACCGCCACTTCCGGGCGCTTGCACACCGCATATAGTTTTTTCTTGCTGCATGCCGATGCTCCGACACCGGAGCTGTTCCGTGAGGCGCTGACGTCCTGGTCCGGCGCCGATGGCTGGCCCGCTTGGTCGCTGGGCAACCATGATGTGGCGCGGTTCGCAAGCCGGCTTGGCTTGGACGGAGACCTTCGCCGGATCAAGATGCTACTGGCGGTGCTGATGTGCCTGCGCGGGACAGCCTTCGTCTATCAGGGAGAAGAATTGGGTTTGCCGCAGGCGGCGATACCTTTCGAGAAGTTGCGCGATCCGTTCGCGATCGCCGCTTATACCGGCGGTTCCGGCCGTGACGGCGCGCGCACTCCGATGCCCTGGGTCCACGACGCCGTGGCGGCGGGCTTTTCAAGCGCTCCCGAACCGTGGCTGCCCGTCTGTGAAGCGCATAGGCCTCTAGCGGTCGATGCGCAGGAAGGCGCGCCGGATTCGGTATTGGCCTTTTGCCGAGACATCATCGCCTTGCGCAAACAGTCTCCAACGCTAAGACTGGGCCAGGCGCGTGTGTTGGACTGTGGTTCCGGGGTCCTCGGCTTCGAACGAGAACATGAGGGGGAACGCCTGATCTGTCTGTTCGACCTCGCGGGAGACGGCGGAAGCGTTCGCCTGAGCGAGCCATTTTCCGTCGTGCTCAGCCTGTCTCCAGGTATCAAGACGGAAGGGTCATTGGTTCATCTACTGGCAGGTGGCGGCGCAATTCTCAGCGTTAATCGCCGTACGGGGCGACTGCCATGATCGCCACCGAAATTGAGCTCGCGCACGCTCTGCTTGCCCGCCGATCTGGCTCCGGCGTCTATGTGCTCGGACTGACCGGGGGCGTCGCCTGCGGGAAGTCGACATTCGCGGCCAGTCTGGCCGACACCCTACGCAAAATTCTCCCGAACGACCGTGTCGAAGTGGTGAACACCGACGGCTTCCTCCGCCCAAACGCCGCCCTGGAAGCAGCAGGTCTGTTGAACCGAAAGGGGTTTCCGGAGACCTATGACCACCATGGCTTGGTCGGCGCGCTACACGCTATTCGCAAGGGGCCGACAGCCTTCCCGGGGTATTCCCATATCGTCTACGACGTCGATCCTGCCCTGAGCCGGGTCATCGCCCCGCCGGCGCTCCTTATTGTCGAAGGGCTCGGCTTGGACTCTCGCGCGCCCCTTGACGATCTCATGTTCCTGGATGCCGAGGAATTCGATCAGGAACGTTGGTTCGTCGGCCGTTTCCTCGGCTTCTGCGCGGCCGGTCGGCTCGATGCCGCCTCGTTCTACGCCCGCTTTCGCGACATGGAACCTCAAGCGGCGGCGGAGTTTGGCGCGATGGTCTGGCGGACCATCAATCTTCCCAATCTGCGAGAGCACCTTCTGCCACTGCGCGAGCACGCCGATATTGTTGTGCGCAAATCCGCCGATCATGGGCTGGCCGAGGTGCGCTTCAAGCCGCCTTCCGCCCGCTGATTGCCGGAAAAGGGCGATTCGCGAGGTGATTCCCGGCGCCCGCCGCGTCGCCGAAAATGCGGGAATTCGGGCCTCCTGCCCCAGGTTATCCACAGGCCGGCTGTCTCCCGGAGGGCGCCGTGACGTAAATTATCGCGGTTTAGGAGGGGGAGGGGCCTTTTTTGTACCTATTGTGACTTGGCATCGGCGAGGAAACCGCCATTGTCCGGCTAGTCGCTCGCGTGGGCTCGCGAGCTCATCTAGGGAGGTATGCGTTACCCATGGCTGAAGAAAAGAAACCGAACGGACTGCAAAAGGTGATGACGCCTTCCGCGGCGCTAGCCGCCGTCGTCGGTTCAACGCCCCTGTCACGCGGCGATGTCGTGTCGAAGATGTGGGCCTATATAAAGCAACACAACCTGCAAGATCCGAAGAACAAGCGCGAGATCGTCGCCGACGCCAAGCTGAAGCCAATTTTCGGCGGGGCTGACCGTTGCAATATGTTCGACATGAACAAGCATCTCGCCAAGCACCTTTCCTAGGTTTAGTCTTACGGGCTACCTTGAGCCCGCTCTTTCACAATTGCGCCGCAGGCTGTTCGCCTGGCGTTCGAGTGTAGGGCGGGCTCAAGTGTGTCTGGTGGCCGCAACGCCTAGGTCCTCCGCCGGGAAGGGGCGATGATGACATCGCTGATAGCCTCGCGCCGGCCGCCCGCCGAAGGGCCCAACCGTCCGCTGCGAGTTGCTCTTGTGACGGGCTCCTACAACTATATAGCCGATGGTGTCGCGCTGACCCTCAATCGTCTGGTGGGCTACCTACTCGCCCATGGCGTGGAGGTTCTGGTGTTCGCGCCCGTCGGCCCGCGCGCCGCGTTCGCTCACCAGGGTGACGTCGTTCCCGTGCCCTCGATCGCCGCCCCGGGTCGAGGGGAGTACAGAGGCGCGCTTGGGCTTCCCGCCGCGCCCAGACGACGTCTCATCGCTTTCGATCCGGACGTCCTGCACGTCGCGACCCCCGATTTGCTGGGACACGCCGCCCAGCGGCTGGGCCGGGAGATGGGCTGGCCGATCGTCGCGTCCTATCACACCAGATACGAGACCTACCTCGACTATTATGGGCTTGGCGCTCTTACCGGGGTGCTCCGCGGCGTGATCCGCCGGTTTTACAACAATTGTCGGGAGGTCTTCGTCCCGTCGGATTCCATGATCGAAGCCCTGGCCGTCGACGGCGTGGTTTCGCCGATGCGGCTGTGGCCGCGAGGGGTCGACACCGAGCGTTTTTCTCCCCAGCGACGCTCGCAGGCGTGGCGCGCCGAGCATGGCGTGGCCAAGGACGACGTGGTCGTGACGTTTGTTGGCCGCTTCGTGAAGGAGAAGCGCGTGGCGGAGGTCGCGGAGGTCTTCGCGCGGATGCGCGCGCAAGGCATCGCCCATCGAGCGGTGTTCGTTGGCGACGGACCTGAGCGGGCCTGGCTTGAGCGAGAGGCGCCGGGGGCGATCTTCCCGGGATTCCTGGGCGGCGATGATCTTGCGGTCGCCTACGCCAGTTCCGATGTCTTTTTCTTTCCCAGCGACACCGAGACCTTTGGCAATGTCACGCTTGAGGCCATGGCGTCCGGCTTGCCGGCCGTGTGCGCCGACGCAACGGGAAGCCGTTCGCTTGTCGATCCCGGCGTTACAGGTTTCCTGGCTCCCGTCGGCGACGCGACGGCGCTTTTTGACGCCGTCGCGAGCCTTGTAACCGATGCGAACCTTCGCGCCCGCATGGGGACGGCGGGGAGGGCCCGTGCAATGACGTTTTCCTGGGACGAGGCCATGGGCGGCTTGTTGGCCCGCTACAAGGCGCTCGCAGCACCATGAAGATCGCTGATGTATCGGGTTTCTATTCCGAAACAGGGGGCGGCGTCGCCAGTTACGTCCGCCAAAAACTGGATTATGCGGCGCGTCATGGACATGAGGTGGTGGTTATCGCTCCAGGCGCCGAAAGTCGCGTGGAGGAGCGCGCCGGGGGCCGGATCGTGTGGGTGAAGAGCCCGAAGATGCCTTTCGACGACAACTACCACGTGTTCTGGCGCGGGGCCGAGGTTTGGGCTGCGCTAGACCGCGAAGCCGCCGACGTGGTGGAGGGATCTTCCCCATGGCGCGGCGGCTGGCTCGCCGGCGCGTGGCCGGGGGATGCCGTTAAGTCTTTGGTGTTTCATCAGGATTTCATCGCGGGCTACCCCTACACCCTGTTGGGCGGGATGATGTCGCGCGAACAGCTCGATGGTCTCTTCGCGGGATACTGGAGCTATGTGCGTCGACTAAGCCGCCGTTTCGACATCACCGTGACAGGCGGAGAGTGGTTGGCCGCCAGGCTTGCGGCCTTCGAGCTTAAAAGCCCCGTCGCGGCGCCCTTCGGCATTGAGACCGAGCGTTTCTCTCCAGCTAAGCGAGATGAAGAGCTGCGGCGCAGCCTGCTAGCGGCTTGTGGCGTCGGCTCCGAGGGCAAGCTATTGTTGGCGGTGGGTCGGCTGCATCCGGAAAAGCGCCACAGCGCCATGATCGAGGCTTTCGATCGCGCCCGCCAATCGCGACCGGCGCTAGGCTTCGTAATCATCGGCGATGGTCCAATCCGACATTCTGTCCAGACGCGCGTGGATCGCACCCAGAGCGTACGGTTGCTAGATCCAATCAAGGATCGTGAGAACATGGCGCGCCATTTGGCGAGTGCGGACGTTCTTGTTCACGGTTCTGGGGCCGAAACCTATGGTCTAGCCGTGGCCGAAGCGATGGCGTCGGGGCTTCCTGTCGTCTCGCCCGACGCGGGAGGCGCTGCGGACTTGGCGCGTAAAGGACGCTCGCGACTCTATGAGACAGGCAATGCGCGCGCTTGCGCGGAAGCGATCCTGGCCTTGCTTGAGGATCTCGAGCGGGATCCCGTGGTGAAGCCTTTCACGGCTGGCGGCGCGGACGCGCACTTTGACACCTTGTTCGGTCTTTACGGGGCGCTGCTGGAGGCGCGTGGGCGTCGAAGTCCAACTCTGGCGCGCGGCTCAGGATGATCCTAATCTCGTCCCTGGCGCCAGGGCGGCTTGGGCTCGCGAGCGTCGCCCAATCTTGGAAGTTCTGGGGCGGATGAAGGCGGAAACTCAAACCTCACGAGCAATGCGACGCCGGCCGCTCGAGTCGAACGAATGGACCGCGTTTCCGGAATGGTCGCCCGACCTGCTCAAGGGGCGCGTCTATGAGCGCCTTCTGCTGGATATCCTGGTCGGCGAACTCCCCCCTGGCGCCCGCATCGATGAGCAAACGCTGGCGGCTCGGTACGATACAGGCGTTGCCGGCGTCAGGGAGGCGCTCGGTCGGCTCGCTCTGGAGGGGCTCGTGATCCGCCGCGCGCGCGCCGGGACATCGATCGCGCCGCTGGACCTCCTGGTCGTCCGCCAAGCGGTGGAAGCGCGCCGGCTGATTGAGCCCTATTGCGCATCACTGGCAGCCCAAAATGCCACAGATGAGGATATCGGCCGCCTGCGCGCCGCGTTCGACGAGGCTCAGGCTGCCGTTCTGGACCGGGACATCACCGCGCTGGTGCGCATGGACCAGCGCTTCCACGCTTCTATGGCGCGCGCCAGCCGTAACATCACCCTGGCGCGCATTCTCATACCCCTACAGCATACGGCGACCCGGTTCTGGGTTTACACCATGGGGCCCGACACCGAACTCGACCGCTTGGCCGAGATCGACCTGCACCTTGAGGTGGTCGACCGTATCGCCGCGCGCGACGGTCCAGGCGCGGCCGAGGCGGTTCTGCGCACCTTGGGGGAATTCGTCGACGACGCCCGGCGCGCGATCGGCCCGCGAACCGGAACCTGAAAACTCATGACCACGCCCAAGACGTTCGGCGTGTTTTTACCGGTCGCCAACGGTGGGTGGATCGTCTCCAATACGACGCCGCGCCTGGACGGGCTGTGGCGGCAGAACCTCGAAGCGGCGATCGCGGCTGAGGCCGCTGGCCTCGATTTCGTGATGTCCATGGGCAAATGGCGGGGATTTGGCGGCGACACAAACCATTGGGGGGTGTCACTGGAGTCGCTGACTATGATGGCGGGGATCGCCCAGGCCACGTCGCGTATCAAGGTCTGGGCGACCGCACATACCCTGGTGCATAATCCGGCGGTGGTCGCCAAGATGATCTCCACGATCGATCACATCAGCGGCGGGCGGGCCGGATTGAATATCGCCGCCGGCGCCTATCAGGCTGAGTTCGAACAGATGGGCGTCTGGAATCCGTCTCTTGGTCATGACGATCGCTACGCCTTGGCGGAGGAATGGACGGAGATCGTCAAGCGGCTTTGGCGCGATCCGGAAGTTGATTTCAGCGGCCGGTTCTTCACGTTCAAGGCCTGCGTTTCCGACCCCAAGCCGCTTTCCCGGCCACGTCCGGACTTGATCTGCGCGGGGATGTCCGCACGCGGCCTGGAATTTGCGGTGCGGGCCGCGGACATCTGCTTTATTGGCGGCGACAGTGATGGCGCACGGCGCGCGTCCAGCCTGGCGGCCAAGGCGGCGGCCGCCCGGATCGGCGCCAAAACCCGAACCTTCATGATGTGTACTGTGATCCACGCAGACAGCGACGCAGACGCGCAAGCGCTCTACCAGCGTTACCAGGATGGCCTCGACCTTACCGCCGTAACGGCGATGCTGGAAAGTTGGGGCGCGCCCCCCGACCGTCTTTCGCGAATGGCGCGTGAACAGGGCGCGTTCATGACGAAAACCGTGGTCGGCGCGCCTGATACCTGCGGCGCGGAAATCGAGGCGTTTGTTCGAAATTGTGAACTCGACGGACTGATGTTGATTTTTCCCGACTATGCAAAGGGCGTCCCGGTGTTTGGCGCGCGAATTCTGCCAAGGCTGCGGATCGCCTTCGCGTGATCAATCGACAAGACATGAAGCAGTGGCTGGCGCCCGCGCGCTGCGCGGTGCTGGTCGTCGATATGCAAGCCGACTTTGCTCTGCCCGAAGGGTTCATGGGCCGAGCCGGGGCGGACCTTACGTCGGTGCCGGGGGCGCTGGAACGGGCGACGGCCTTGGTCGACGCCTCCAGACGCAGCGGGATTTTGGTCGCGTTCGCCGGCCTCCATACCTCGCCAGCCACCGACTCACCCGTCTGGCGTGAGCGCGAGGAGCGGATGGGGTATGGGTCCGGAAATGGGCCCTGCCGCGCCGGTGACTCGGGCGCGCAGTTTGTCGGCCCAAGGCCGCTTGCAAACGACACGGTGGTCTTGAAGAGCCGCTACAGCGCCTTTTTTGGCACGGACCTTGATCGGCGCCTTCGCGGCCGAGGGGTCGATACACTGGTGATCTGCGGCTTGACGACCGAATGTTGTGTGGACTGCACGGTTAGGGACGCCTTTCACCTGGACTATCACGTATTCGTCGTCGCGGACGCCTGCGCGGCCTATGAGCCTGACCTTCATGCCGCCGCATTGAGAAATTTTGAACTTAGCTTCGCTCAACTGGCGACTTCCGCGGAGATTGCGGGCATCTGGTCCTGAGGCGCCTTGACAGGTGGGAACCGGCGACCAAAGAGTGATCACAGATGAGCCTGTTTCCCAACCCCGTCGCCGACATTGCCGAAGCGCGTCAGTTTCTCGACGCGCATCCAGAAGTGAAATTTTTCGAAATCCTGTTCACCGCGCTTAGCGGAGTGCCCAGGGGCAAGCGCCTCCGTCGACACGAGCTTCTGCCCATATACGAAAACGGTCGTTTTTTGCCCGGTTCGGTGCTCGTGGTGGATATCACCGGTCAGGACTGCGAGGATACGGGCCTTGTGTGGGAGGACGGCGACGCCGACCGGGTGGCCCGTCCCGCGCCAAACACGTTGGTCAAGGCTCCGTGGCTCGGCGACGATGTCGCCCAGGTGATCACCTCAATGTACGAGCTCGACGGACGGGCCAACGATCTTGATCCGCGCCACGTGCTCCGTCGCGTCCTCGAACGATTTGCCGCCGATGGACTGACGCCCGTCGTCGCTTGCGAATTGGAATATTATCTGGTCGCTCCGGTTCGCACAGCGTCGGGCGGCATAGAATTGGCCGGAGATCAGCGCCACGGCCTGAGGCCGTCACAGCATGGCGTCTATGGGCTGAGAGAGCTTGAGGACTACTCCAACTTTCTGCGCGCGCTCTGGGCCGCGGCGGATGTGCAAGGCGTGCCACTGGAAGGCGCTATCGCCGAATATGCGCCAGGACAGCTGGAGCTGACGCTCAAACACGGCCCCGACGCCCTGCGCGCCGCCGACGAGGCGGTCATGTACAAGCGCCTCGCTAAGGGCGTGGCCGTCAACCACGGCGTCGAGGCGACCTTCATGGCCAAACCTTTCGAGGAGCGGGCAGGGAACGGACTGCACCTGCACGTCAGCGTGAATGACGAGAGCGGAGTGAATATATTCGCGTCGGAGGACCCAGCCGGCACGCCGGCCCTGCGCCACGCCATAGGCGGCATGCGGAATCTACTGGCGGAATCCATGGCCATCTTCGCGCCGAACGCCAATTCCTATCGCCGGTTCAGGGCCAATTCCTATGCGCCGGTGGCGCCTACCTGGGGGGTGAACAATCGTACCGTCTCCTTACGCGTGCCGGCCGGCGGGGCCGCCGGTCGACACGTCGAACACCGTGTCGCGGGCGCGGACGCAAACCCCTATCTGGCGCTGGCGACGCTTCTTGCCGGGGTCCATCACGGCCTGACCCACAAGGTTGATCCGGGGCCGCCAGTGGTTGGCGATGGCTATGCCGCTGCGGCGGCGTCGGACCTGAAGCTCCCGGCGCACTGGTTTGCATCGGTTGATTGTTTTGAGACGTCGGAAATCTTGCGCGACTACCTGGGCGATCGATTTGTCACGATGTTCACAAAGGTCAAGCGCACCGAACAGGATCGCTTCTTCGGTGTCGTCTCGCCGCTCGATTATGACTGGTATCTGAAGAACGCCTGAGCGGGGAGCCATGTCGACCATTCGGCCTCCGCGAAGCTCATCCCGCCGGTCGTGTCTCGCCGGCCTGGGAGCCGTGGCGGCGGGCCTCAGCCTGAGCGGGTTGGGGGCGTGCGCCCATCAAGGGCCCCTCGGACCCAACGGCGAGGAACTCAAGCTCAATCTCTACAACTGGGACACCTACACCGGGAAAACCACGCTTGCGGACTTCCGCGCCGCGACCGGGATTGACGTCAAGATGAGCCTGTTCGCCAGCAATGACGAGCTGTTCGCCAAACTCCGCGCTGGGAATCCGGGTTTCGACGTGATCGTCCCCTCCAACGAGTTCGTCACGCGCTTTCGCATCTCAGATATGTTGATGCCGCTCGATCATTCGAAAATACCCAATTACCGCAATATATTGCCGGGGTTTCGTGATCCACCCTTCGATCCCGGCCGTCGATACTCCATGCCCTATACGTGGTTGGTCCTGGGCATAGGCTACCGCAAGTCCAAGATCGACGGCGTGCCTGACAGTTGGAAATGGGTGATGGACTCCGATCGCTATAAGGGGCGGATCGGCGTGTTTTCCGAGGCCGACGACATGATCGAATTGGGCGCCAAGTATCTTGGCCATTCGGTGCGGAACGTTCCCCCAGATGTCATCGACCGCGTTGCCGAGATGTACATACGCCAGAAGCCCAACATCAAAATCTTTCACCACGACGAGGGCCAGGATCTGCTGCTGGCGGGCGATGTCGATATCGTCATGGAGTACAACGGCGATATCGCGCAGGTCATGCAGGAAGACCCTGATCTCGACTTCGTTGTGCCACGCGAGGGCAGCCTGCTGAACTCAGATTGCCTTTGCATCCCCAAGGGCGCCCCGCGACCGGACAATGCCCACAGGTTCATCAACTTCATCCTCGACGCCCACAACGGCGCGGAAATCTACAACACGATCCGCTATCCAACGCCCAACGCGGGGGCGTTGTCCTTGATGCCGGCCGAGTATCGCGACAATCCGGTGATCTTCCCGCCCGCGCACGTGATGGCGACCTGTGAATACGGCGATTTCGAGGGCTTGGACCGCGCGCACCTGTTCGATGAAACCGCCACGAGGATCTTCGCGGCGTGATCGGGCCTGCTTCAAATGGATGAGTCCTGGGCGAGGGCAAAGGGCGTGTTCGCGGCCTTCGCCGTGGCGCCTGTGGCGTGGCTCTTCGCGTTCTTCCTCCTGCCCTTGGCGATCATCTGGGCCTACAGCTTTGGCGAGAACAAGAGCCTCACCGAGATCGTGGTGACCGGCTCTCTTGCCGACTACGCCCACGCGATGAAGCCGCTATATTTTGGCATCATCTTCAAATCGTTCTGGTTCGCCGCATTGACCACAATTCTGTGTCTTGTGGTCGGATTTCCCGTAGCCATCGCCATTACGTTCGCGTCGGAGAAGACCAAGGCTTGGTTGCTCCTGCTCATCATGTTGCCGTTTTGGACGAACCTTTTGATCCGGACCTACGCCTTGATGGCGGTCTTGCGGACCGAGGGCTACGTGAATTTCGCCCTATCCCTGGTTTGGAACGGGTTGAGCGGTTTGGGCGGATTTATGGGGTATCGCCTAGGCGCGTTTCAACCGTTGCCGCTGTTACACAACGACTTTGCCGTGGTGTTTGGCTTGGTCTACGTGCAACTGCCGTTCATGGTCCTGCCGCTCTATGCGGCCCTGGATCGACTGGATCGCTCGTTGCTTGAGGCCAGCCTGGATCTTGGCGCGGGACACCTTGCCACTTTCGTCAATGTCGTGGTTCCGCTCGCTATGCCCGGCATCGTTTCGGGCGTTCTCGTCACACTCATTCCATCGGTCGGAGCCTATCTCACGCCGGATCTACTGGGTGGTCCCAACAGCATGATGATCGCCAATGTGATCGAACGGCAGTTCAAGTCGGCGGACGATTGGCCATTTGGCTCCGCCCTGTCATTTCTCCTGATGTACATGACGTTCCTGGCGATCGCGGTGCAGGGGCTAGTCGCACGCAATCGCCGTCGCCGTGAGGCGCGAGCATGACAGGGATTGTCATGCTGAACACGCCTGGTCCGCTCGAGTACCTGCGCCGGTGGCCGATCCGCGTCTGGCTCGCGGGGGTGGTGGTATTCCTCTACGCCCCGCTGCTGACGTTGATGATCTTCAGCTTCAACGATGACAAACGCAACATCGTTTGGCGCGGTTTCACGCTGAAATACTACGCGCTGACATTTCGTGACACCGACCTCATGGTGGCCTTTGGCAACTCTCTCACGATCGCAGCTATATCGACGGTTGTCAGTCTTGTCCTCGGCGCCCTGACGGCGCTCTTGCTCTGGCGCTTCCGCTTTCCTGGCAAGCTGTTGTTCGAGGGCGCTCTCGCTCTGCCGATCGTGGTGCCGGAGATCTGCATGGGGGTGGCCATGCTGGTCTTCTTCACTCAGATCTTGCCGTGGCCATCAGGGCTGCCATTTCCCCTGAACCTTGGGGCTATCATCGTCTCGCACATTTCGTTTTCGTTCAGCTTCGTGGCGATCGTCATCCGAGGCCGGTTAGCGTCGTTCAATCGCGAATTCGAGGAGGCCGCCAAGGATCTCGGCGCTGGAGAATGGCGAATTTTCTGGGACGTACTGGTCCCGCACATGCAGCCGGGCCTGATTGCCGGCGCGTTGCTGGCCTTCACACTCAGCCTTGATGACTTTGTGATTACGTTCTTCACCTCGGGTCCCGACACCACGACCTTTCCCGTGAAGGTCTATTCAATGGTGCGGTTCTCCGTGACGCCCGAAGTGAATGCGGCCTCGACGATCCTGATTCTGCTCACGGTCGCCCTGACCGCTTTGGCCTTGCGCATTTCGGGTGGTGACATCGCCCGGGTCGAGGCTGGAGAAGGGGTCTGACATCGTGAGCGCGGGCAAGACGATCATTCAGTTCGAAAACGTCACCAAGCGGTACGGGGCGGTGCTGGCGGTCGACAGCGTGAATCTGGCCATTGAGGAAGGCGAGTTTTTCGCTTTGCTTGGCCCGTCGGGTTGCGGGAAGACCACGCTCCTGCGGATGTTGGCGGGTTTCGAGACCCCGTCGGACGGTCGCATCCTGATCGACGGCGAGGACATCAGCCAAACCCCGCCCAACAAACGACCGGTGAACATGGTGTTCCAATCCTACGCCGTGTTTCCGCATATGAGCGTGGCTGACAATGTGGCCTATGGGTTGAAGGTCGATCGCGTTCCCGCCGCCGAGCGCGCGCGGCGCGTGGAAGACGCCTTGGCCTTGGTCAAGCTTGAAGGTCTTGGCGCACGCAAGCCTGATCAGCTTTCCGGGGGGCAGCGACAGCGCGTGGCGCTCGCGCGGGCGCTGGTCAAGCGACCTCGGGTTCTCCTGCTGGACGAACCTCTCTCGGCGCTCGATGCCAAGCTGCGCGAGGCCATGCGCTCGGAGCTCGCCCAGCTGCAAGAGAAGGTCGGCATTACGTTCCTCTTCGTCACCCACGATCAGGACGAGGCTCTAGCCATGGCCAGCCGTTGCGCCGTGATGAACCGCGGTGTGTTGCAACAAGTGGCGACACCCAGCGACCTCTATGAGTTCCCCAACTCGCGATTTGTGGCTGATTTTATCGGGTCGGTTAATCTGTTCGAAGGGAAACTCGCCGTCGACGAGCCCGACCATGCGGAGGTCGCCAGCGCTGACCTTCCGACGTCAGTCTATCTGGACCACGGTGTCACGGGCGGCCGAGGCGCGACAGTGTGGCTGGCGCTGCGGCCTGAGAAAATTGAGCTGCACAAGCGTGGGCCCGACAGGGCGCGGCCGAGGCTTGATGATGCACCGGATGGACATAACCGCGTCGCCGGCCACATCCGTGGCCTTTCCTATCTTGGCAGCGAAACCGTTTTTGACGTCACTATCGAAAATGGACGATCCGTGCGCGTTCTTCGCTCCAATCTCACGCGCTGGGACCAGGAGGACTTCTCCGTTGGCGAAGCCGTCTGGCTGACTTGGCACGCCTGTTCCCCAGCGGTCCTCCTATCATGACCGAACAACTCTAAAGGATACTTACGTGGCCCGCAGAAACTACGACATTGCCGAACTTCGCCGCCTGGACGTGGCGCACCACATGCCCGCCCAGACGGACTATCGCCTGCAGAAACAGGCTGGCGGCAGCCGGATCATCACCCGCGCAGAGGGATGCTACATCCACGACGGCGATGGCAACGCCATCCTGGACGGAATGGCGGGGCTCTGGTGCGTCAATGTCGGATATGGCCGCGCCGAACTGGCTCAAGTCGCGCGGGAGCAGATGCTGGAGCTGCCGTACTACAACACGTTTTTCAAGACAGCCTCGCCGCCCACGATTCATCTCGCGGCCAAGGTCGCCGAATGGCTTGGCGGAGATCTCCAGCACGTATTCTTCAACAGCTCCGGGTCGGAGGCGATCGATACGGTCATTCGCCTGTCGCGGTACTATTGGCAGGCGAAAGGCCAGCCCGAACGAAACGTCATTATTTCGCGGGTGAACGGCTATCACGGCTCGACGATTGGCGGGGTGAGCCTCGGCGGCATGGCCGCCATGCACGACCAGGGCGGGCCCTGGGTGCCTGGCATTGAGCATGTCATGCAGCCCTATGGATTTGGCGAGGCGTTCGGTGAGGACCCAGACGCCTTCGCCGCCCGCGCGGCGGATGCGATTGAACAACGCGTCCTGGAGGTAGGCCCAGAAAAGGTCGCCGCGTTCATTGGCGAGCCGGTGCAGGGCGCGGGCGGCGTGGTCATTCCCCCAGATGGCTATTGGCCGCGGGTCGAGGCCATCTGTCGGAAATACGGTATCCTGTTGGTCTGCGACGAAGTGATCTGCGGCTATGGCCGTTTAGGGAGACGGTTCGGTTTTCAGCACTTCGGCGTCAAGCCCGATCTTGTCAGCATGGCGAAGGGCCTGTCATCCGGCTACTTGCCGATTTCCGCGGTTGGGGTCGCGAGCCACATCGTGGACACGCTTAGGGAAAAGGGCGGCGACTTCGTCCATGGTTATACCTACTCGGGGCACCCCACGGCGGCCGCCGTTGCGTTGCGAAATCTCGAGATCATGGAACGGGAGGGTCTGGTCGAGCGCGTCGCGGGTGACGTTGGGCCCTATCTGGCGAATGCGTTGAAAGCATTGAGCGATCATCCTCTTGTCGGCGAAACGCGGTCGCTCGGTCTCATCGGCGCAGTCGAGATCGTCGCGCGCAAAGGCACGAATCAGCGATTCGGCGGCGCGGCGGGGACGGCCGGCCCCTTGGCTCGGGACGCATGCGTGCGTAACGGCCTGATGGTGCGCGCCATTCGCGACACGATCGTCATGTGTCCGCCCCTGATCATCACCCATGCGGAAATAGACCAGATGATCGGGATAATCCGGAAATCATTGGATGAGATCGAGCCGGGCCTGAGAACGAAGTTCGGGTGAGATTTACGCGTCCCTGGCCAGAGCGCTGCGCGCGATCAGTGTCATGCCGTCGCGGATATCCTGGGCGATGGCGGCCCTGACCGCCACCTCATCCCGCCGGTCCAGCGCGTCCAAAGCGATGCGGTGCTGGTCGGCCAGGATGGTTTCCGGATACCGCTCATAGACATGGCCCATGAAGGGGCCGAACTGCAGCCAAAGCGTTTCGATGAGGCGGTCCAATGTCGGCCTCGCCGCGGCGCGGTAAAGGGTAAAGTGGAAGGCGCGATTGGCCTCGGTGTAGGCGCGGACGTCTCTTTCGGAGATCGCCCGATCGAGGGTTTCATCGTACGCGCGCAGCGTCTCAATATCGGCCGATGTCATACGCTCCATGGCGAGAGCGGCCGCCTCCGGTTCGAGGAGGAGCCGGCAGGCCAGCAGGTCGTCGAAGCGGTCAGCAGTCATGGGGGGAATTTCGATCTTGCGCTTCGAACGTATCGAGACAGCGCCTTCCGCGGCCAGGCGACTCAGCGCGTCGCGCACCGGCATCTGACTGACGCCCAATTCCAACGCCAAGGTGCGCGTCGACAGGCCGGTGCCCGGCGAGATCCGGCCGCCGATGAAACGGCCGCGCAACTCGTCATAAACACTGGCGTGCAACAGCGGTTGGGCGGCGTCGCTCTTCATGTCCATCTCGCAGTATCGCTGACAGCGCCGCGCGTGACCACCCTATTCGCTCTAGACTGTGATCGCAGAAGGAGTCAGTTTTGCCTGACGCTGAGACGACCTACGACCCTTGGGCGGCAGCCCCTAAACGGAGCGACGGGTGATATTCAACGACACACTGAATATGAGCGCGTCCTACTACGCCGAAACGGCGACGCCGTGGACCCAGCGTCGGGCTCTGGAAGATGAGATTGAGGCGGATCTGATTGTCGTCGGAGGCGGGTGTACCGGCCTATCCGCCGCTCTTCACGCGGCCCGAGAGGGACTTTCGGTTGTGGTTCTGGAAGGGGGGCGTGTTGGGTGGGGCGCCTCTGGGCGCAATGGTGGTCAGATGATCCCTGGGCTTCGACAAGGTGCGTCAGAGCTCAAACGAAACTTTGGCCTGGAACGCGCCAAGTGCGTTCTCGACCTGGCGTTCGAGGCAAGGGAGCTTGTCTGCGGCCTGATCCACGACCATCGGATCGAATGCGATTTGAAGACGACCGGACACCTTTTGGCCGCCGCCAAGCCTCGCGATATGCAGTGGATGGAGATCGAGGCGCGGTGCCTGATCAACGACATGAACTACCCCCACGTCGAAGTGCTCTCCGCCCACGAGACACGCCAACAAGTGGCCTGTGCCTACCACGGTGGATTGGTGGATCGGATGGGCGGGCACATGCACCCGCTGAATTATACCTTGGGGCTCGCGCGCGTCGCCGCGGAGAGCGGCGTGCAGATCTTCGAATTCTCGGAAGCGACAGAACTCCGCCCAGGCCCAAGGCCATACATTGGGACGCCAAGCGGCGGCGTCAGCGCCCGCCACGTCATTTTGGCGGGTGACGCCCTACTCACCGGGCTTCTGCAGCGCGTCAATCGCCGCATCATGCCCGTGGCCAACTATATCGCCGCCACGGCGCCCCTCGCCGACCCCGAGGCGCTGATCGCCGGGGATGTGGCGGTGTCGGACAGCCGTTTCGTCGTGAACTACTACCGCTTGAGCGCGGATGGGAGACTGCTGTTTGGCGGTGGGGAACGTTACACGCCAGAACCACCCCGCGATCTGTCGGCGTTTGTCCGCGGCCACATGGAGCGGACCTTTCCCAGCCTGCGGGGGATCGACATCACGCATTGCTGGGGCGGTTTGGTGTCGATCACAATGTCGCGTCTGCCGCATATAGGTCAGGAAGGGAATGTCTTGTTCGCGCACGGCTACTCCGGGCAAGGAGTCGTCCTCTCGACGTTCGCCGGCAAGCTGCTGGCGGAAGCGCTTGTGGGGCGCACCGAACGTTTCAACGTCTTCGCCGACCTGGAGCCGCCGCAGTTTCCAGGCGGGCCCGCCTTGCGCGGCCCGCTGCATGTTCTGGGCATGCTTTGGTATGCGCTCCGGGACCGTTTGTGAGGGGAAATGCAATGTTGAAAGCCGAGCGGCTGACCGACGCCGCGCTCGGGATGGACAGATCCATCGACCGCCGCGACTTTCTCAACGGTGTCGCACTAACTGTCGGCGCCTTCGGGGGCGGGACGGCCTCGGCGGCGACGGCTGCTTGGCCACAAGATTCGGCGGACTATTATCCGCCATCCCTGACCGGCATGCGCGGCAGCCACCCTGGCTCATTCGAAAACGCCCACCGTCTGCGCGATGGCGCGTTCTGGTCCCAGCGCAGCGCAATCGTTGAAACCGGAGAGCACTATGATTTGATCATCGTCGGCGCCGGGATCAGCGGACTTTCCGCGGCGTGGTTCTATCGGGCGTCGAAGCCCAATGCCCGCATCCTCATCCTGGACAATCACGATGACTTCGGCGGTCATGCGAAGCGCAACGAGTTTCATCTGGACGGTAAGCTGCACCTGATGAACGGCGGGACTTTGGGGATCGACAGTCCATTTCCCTACAGCGCGGTCGCCGATGGTCTGCTCAAGTCGTTGGGCGTCGATCCCGTTTTGCTAAGCAAGACGTGCAACCGCACCGATCTCTATCGATCCCTCGGCCTTAGTCATGCAGTGTTTTTCGATAAGGAGACGTTCGGCGTCGACCGGTTGACCCCCGGCGCGCCCTCGATATTCAAAGGCGCAGGCGGGTCAATCGCCGACTACCTGGCCAAAACGCCCCTATCGGCGACGGCGCGGGCCGACATTGAGCGGATTGAGACCTCGCGGATCGACTACCTGCCGGGTCTTTCGTCGGACCAAAAGAAAGAAAAGCTCGCCCGCATAAGCTACCGAACCTATTTGCTGGAGGTCGCTAAGGTCGATCCGATCGTGGCGGACTATTATCAGAGCCATACGCACGGGGAATGGGGCGTTGGCATTGACGCGGTCTCGGCGCTGGACTGCTGGGGTTTTTTCATGCCGGGATTTCAGGGATTGGGCCTGGATCCCACCGCGCCACGGCTCATGAGCTACACCCCTTCGGGATATCTGCACGGCGGGTCCTATACGTTTCATTTTCCCGACGGAAACGCGAGCATCGCCCGTCTGTTGGTGCGCGGCTTGGTTCCCGGCGCGATCCCGGGCGCGGATGCGATGGACATCGTTGGCGCCCGCGCCGACTATTCCCGCCTTGATCGGCCAGGGCAGAGTGTGCGGATTCGGCTTTCCAGCCTGTGCGTGAGAGTGCGAAATCGAGGGGGAGCCGCCGCGGCGTCCGGCGTCGAAATCGCCTATGCGCGGGGGGACAAGGTCTACCGAGCGACCGCGAGAGCGTGCGTCCTGGCTTCCTGGAACATGATGATACCCTATCTGTGCCCGGAGATGCCGCAGGTCCAGAAAGACGCTCTGCACAAAGTCGTCAAAACGCCGTTGGTTTACACGACAGTCGCCTTACGAAATTGGCGCGCGTTCAAGAATCTTGGCGTCGTCAGCGTCACGGCGCCGGGCGGCTATCATACCTCGTTCCGTTTGAATTGGCCGGTCGACATCGGCGCCTCTCAGGCCGAACGCTCGCCTGACAAGCCTGTCCTGCTCCACATGACGCGCACGCCGTGTAAACCCGGCCTGTCTGAATTCGATCAAAACCGCGCCGGCCGCGCGGAATTGATGGCGACCCCTTTTGAGACATTTGAGCGGCAGATTCGCGCGCAGCTCGGAAGAACCTTGGCGGCGGGCGGCTTTGATCCGGCGGAGGACATCACCGCCATCACCGTCAACCGCTGGCCGCACGGTTATGCGCCGGAGTGGAGCTCGCTCTGGGATCCGGACCTGCCCGAGGACCAGCTTCCGAACGTCATAGGCCGCGCGCGGTTCGGTCGCATAGCGATCGCCAATTCAGACGCCGGCGCGGCGGCTTACACCGACAGCGCGATCGACCAGGCGCATCGCGCGGTGACGGAAATCCTGGCGCTTTAGATTTTTCTCAGTGGGTGCCCCCACAAGCGCCAGACGGACCACAGAGAGCCGAAAAAGCAAACGATGTTGATCGTGATTTCAATGTTCAGGGCGTCGCCGCCGACGAGCGACTTGCGTGTATAAAAATGCTCCAGGATATTGAAATACATATCTATTAGAGCCAGGAACATCAGCCCGCCGTTGGAATAGATGCCGAAGAGAGCGGCCTTGGGGTCACCTGCCAGCAGGTAGAGACCGGCGACAGCCGAGGTGATCGCGACAAAGGCGTCGGGGGCGGGAAACGCGTTCTCGAAGCCGAAGTATATTGAGGTCAGGTTCGTCGACGTCAGACTGGCCGGGTGAATGGCGAACGTTGGCAGGGTGAGGTCAGTCGAAAAATAGGTAATCCAATAGAGGCAAATCAAGCCTGGTATCGCCGCCATAAGGAGGATGGCGTGGACCCTGTCGACGGTGGGCGATCGGCGCTTGGCGTCCAGCACGACATGCTCCTCAGCGGTTCAACAGTGCTTTGGCGATTAGGAAGGTTATGACGGGCGCCGCGCCCCATGCGACACCGACGGTGGCCGCCTTGTCCACGGGGCGCCGGATGCCAAGCAAAGATCGATCCCCCCACGTCCAGGCGCCTAGCTTGAACTGATTGAGGGCCTCGTAGCCGACGCCGATGAACACCCCGTTCATGAAGAGCAACGGTATGCCAATGGCGGAGTGACGGTGCGCGCCAACGACGCCCGCCAGGACCAGCCCGTGAACCAGGCCGAACATCACCACGACGTTCAGGATCGGCGTGACACGGCTTTCATACCGCCAGAGGCCCAGGCGCCAGGCGGCGGTTTCGGTCAGCACGCCCAGGCCCAGACCGACCAGAAAGCAGAGAAGGTTGTACGATAGACCCATGCAGGTTCTGCTCATCTCACGATCGCGCCTCAAAACGGAGGGCGTGTCCGCTGTTCTTAGCGAGGATTCGATCACTAGGCCCCACGCAACGCGGATCAAGGGCTTACTTTCGACCGACGCCGGCCCAGCCGCCGGGTGGTCGGGTAAGGTTAAACGTTGAGGAGCAGGAACTCGCGTTCCCACGGGCTGATCACCCGCATGAAGGTTGCGAACTCCGCGCGTTTCACCGCGGCGAATGTCGACACAAATCGGCGACCGAAGAGTTCGCCTAAATCCTCGTTCTCCTCAAACAGGTCCACCGCTTCCAGAAGTCCAACGGGCAGTTCAAGTTCATCCGCGCATGCCGCTCCGGTGACGGGCTCGGACGGCGTGAGGTGCTTGGTGAGGCCCAGGTAGCCCGCGGCCAGTGTCGCCGCCATCGCCAGGTAGGGGTTCGCGTCCGAGGACGGCACGCGGTTTTCGACCCGCCGGTTGGCGGGGGAGGAGGGAGGCACGCGGAGTCCGGTGGTTCTGTTGTCATAGCCCCATTGCACGTTCACCGGCGCGGAATAGCCCTTCACCAGGCGTCGGTAGGAATTCACGTAGGGCGCGAACATGCAGGTCACGGCGGGCGTGTATCGCTGCTGCCCTGCGAGGTAGTGGAAGAAGGCTGGCGTGGGTTTGCCGGCGCTGTCGGTAAACAGGTTCTGGCCTGTTTCCGCCGTAAGGATGGACTGGTGGATATGCATCGCCGAGCCCGGTTCATGGGCGATCGGCTTGGCCATGAATGTCGCGTAGATGTCGTGCGCCATCGCCGCTTCGCGGATCGTGCGCTTGAGCAGAAACACCTGATCCGAAAGCCAGAGCGGATCGCCATGCCGAAGGTTGATCTCCATCTGCGCGGCGCCCTCCTCGTGGATGAGGGTGTCGACCTCAAGCTGCTGGGCTTCAGCGAAGGCGTAGATATCCTCGAACAGGGCGTCGAACTCGTTCACCGCCGAGATGGAATACGACCGTCGCCCAGCTTCGGCGCGGCCGGATCTGCCGATCGGGGGTTCCAGGGGGTAGTCGGGATCGATGTTGCGCTTGACCAGATAGAATTCGATTTCGGGCGCCACCACCGGTTCCCAACCTTGTTCACGGTAGAGGGCGATGACACGTTTCAACACCTGCCTGGGGGCGATCTCCACGGCGCGGCCGTCGTGATAGACCGCGTCGTGAATGACCTGGGCGGTGGGGTCTTGCGCCCAGGGCACCAGGCAAAGGGTCGAGAAATCCGGCTGGAGGGTCAGGTCGCCATCGGATTGGTCGAATTGAAACCGTTCATTGGCCTCCGGATATTCCCCGGATATCGATTGCACGAAGATCGATGAAGGCAGGGCCATCGCGGTGTCGTCGAAGAATTTCGACGAGGGCATGATCTTGCCTCGCGCGACGCCCGCAAGGTCGGGAACAAGGCATTCGATCTCGGTCACGCCACGCGCGGCCGCCCATTTCCGGGCTTCAGTCGCGTTGGTGATGACGCTGGGTTCAGTGGGTTTTGGTTTGGGTTTCTTTGACATGGGCCAGACAGTCTGAAGGTGTGGTCGGGGCGTGCGGCTACAGGGCGCACGCGATGGAGCATGGGCTAGCGCCTTGACCCAAGATCTGGCGGGTTAACGCGCAACGACTTCGCGCGTGAAAACTGCTCCCGTCGCGCGAAGGCGCGAGGATCACTGAAACGGTGCGCGGGGCGTATCGCCTTGAGCATGCAGTGGCGCGTGTGGATGGCGACGCGCCAATGGACCTTCCAATGGTTGGTTATAAAAGTGTCAGTAGACGATCAATCAGGCGGAAGCCAGGGGGCCGCCTGAATTTGTGATCACAGACTCTTGACGTTCATTCGAAGGGAGAGGACGTTTGGCGACAAAATAGGCTGTTAGGCGGAGCCGAAGCATGACGAATACGGGGTCTTTCATCAGGTTGGCGGTGACGAGCGTCGCCGTCGCGCCGTTAGCGCTGACTTTGGCGAGCGTGGCCGAGGCTGCCGACGCGCCCGTAAAGGAGACGGCGGGATCGGCTCAGGTCAGTGAAATCATCGTCACCGCGACACGCAAGGAAGCGGCGCTCAGCAAGGTGCCCATCAGCATCAGTGCGATCACGGCCCAGAAGTTAGACGTTCAGGGAATAAAGAGCTTCGCGGACGTCGCCAAGTTTACGCCTGGCGTGACTTACGAAAGCGACAGCCATGACATTTCAATCCGCGGTATCAGCTCCACCGCGGGATCAGGCACGACGGGCATCTATCTCGACGATACGCCCATTCAGGTGCGCAATCTGGGCCTGAACGCCAACAACAGTCTTCCCACGGTGTTCGACCTCAGTCGGGTCGAGGTTCTGCGCGGCCCACAGGGCACACTCTTTGGCGCAGGTTCGGAGGGGGGCACCGTGAGGTACATCACCAACCAGCCCAGCCTCACCCATTTCTCGGGCTTTGCTCACGCCGAATACGCCGCGACCGAGGACGGCGCCCCGAGCTTCGAAGGAGGGTTCGCCGAGGGCGGTCCGATCGTTGAGGACAGACTGGGGTTTCGCGTCAGTGCATGGGTGCGGCGCGATGGGGGCTATGTCAGCCGGGTCGACTATCAGACTCTCGCAAAGACAGACTCCAACGCCAATCGCGTCGACACCTACACCTTGCGGGCGGCGCTAACCTGGGCTCCGACCAACAGCGTCACCGTAACGCCGGCGATCGACTATCAGAAGCGCGACCAGCACAATCATGATGAATACTGGGTGGGCATTTCCAACCCTGCCGCGGGCGCGTTTCTGAGCGGCACGCCGGACCGACAGGCTGATCCGGATAGATTCTTCCTGCCGACATTGAAAATCGAGTGGGACGCCGGTCCGGTGAAGGTGATCGCCAACACTTCCTATTACGACCGTCTGGAGCGTGTGAACGGCTACAGCGGGTCCTTGTATAACCTCTCCTATTTCCAGCATTTCCTCGCCCCGGACCCCGCGCTGTCAACATTTGGCTATCCTTCCGATCCGCAAGGTGTGGCCTGCACGGGCTGCGGCGCCCTCTATCCCTTGCTGACGCCGACGGGTTTGAATTTGCCTGGCTTGCCAAAATATTACTCGCAGAATCTCATAACGAACTCCCAGAAAAACTTCACTCAGGAAGTCCGCGTTCAGTCAAACCAGCCTTCCTCCAAGCTGCAATGGACGGCGGGCTTTTTCTATTCGTTCAATCGTCAGCGCAGCACGGAGGAAATACGAGATCCGCAACTGGCCCAACTGACTCAACTGCTATGGGGCGAGAGTGTCGTCCAGGCCTGGGGGGAGGATCTGCTGGCGAATGGCGACGACTATATCAACGACACCAAGGCCAAGGACCAGCAGGAAGCGATCTTCGCCGACGCCACCTACGCCATCACCGACAAGTTGAAGCTGAACATCGGTCTGCGATATGCCTGGACCAAATTCTCGTTCACAAACCTGAACGACGGGCCTCAGGATCTCCTGGACAATGGAGGTGTTCCGGCGACCGCGAGCGGCGGCAAGAGCGAACAGCCGTTCACCCCTAAGTTCAACATTACCTATCAGCTTTCGTCGGACGACATGATCTACGCCACCGCGGCCAAAGGGTTCCGGATTGGCGGCGCGACTCCGCCGCTGCCGGCGGTGGCGTGTGGGACGGGTTTTCCCGATAGCTACAACTCTGATTCCGTCTGGAGCTACGAAATCGGCACCAAGGACCGTTTCCTTGATCGGCGACTCCAGATCGCCGCGAGCGCCTACTACATTCGCTGGAGCAACATCCAGCAGGCGTTCTATGTCCCTGTCTGTGGCATTCAGTTCACTACGAACGCTGGCGAGGCTGAGGCCAAGGGGTTTGATTTTCAGGGCCAGTGGCAACCGATCCGCGCGCTCGAACTGGAATTGGCCGTGGGCTACACCGACGCGCGCTTCACCAGGACGGCGCTCGACGCCAATGGCGATATCCTTGATGTGAAAGGCGATTCCCTCGACACCGCGCCGTGGACTGTGACTGTCGGCGCGCAATACAACTTCACGGCGCTGGAACGCGACGCCTACATCCGTGTCGACGATGAGTTCCAGAGCAAGCGCACGGCGCCGCTGCCGAACGAGGATCCGCTGACGGCGTTCTATGATCCGGGGCTCAGACCCAATCCGGCGGTCAACCAGGTGTCCATGCGCGTGGGGTTCACGATTAAGAGCTGGGATCTGGCTTTCTTCGCGAATAACCTATTCGATGCCCGCCCGCAGTTGAACCTCGCCCACCAGGATTCCCAGACGCTGCTCTATGAAGCGAGCACATTGCGCCCGAGGACCGTGGGTATTTCGCTGAACGTGAAGTATTGAACCGCGAAACGTGTCGATACGATAACCAGGGAAACGCCGATGCACGGGACTCGCGCCAACAGCCTCGACTCCTTCTGGATGCCCTTCACCAACAACCGAGGATTTAAGGCGCACCCGCGCCTGCTCGCCCGGGCGAAGGACATGCACTACTTCACCCCGGATGGTCGCGCCCTACTCGATGGGACAGCCGGTCTTTGGTGCGTCAATGCCGGACATACGCGCGATAAAATCGTCAAGGCCATCGCCCGCCAGGCCGCGGAGCTCGACTTCGCCCCGACGTTTCAACTCGGTCACCCTCTCGTCTTCGAGATGGCCAATCGTATCGCTTCAATTTTTCCCACAGGTCTGGACCAGGTGTTTTTTTGCAACTCGGGGTCCGAGGCAGTCGACTCGGCGCTTAAGATCGCGCTCGCCTATCAGAAGGCCATTGGACAGGGGGCGCGCACCCGCCTTATCGGCCGCGAACGGGCCTATCATGGTGTCGGGTTCGGCGGTGTTTCGGTGGGGGGCATTGGCCCCAATCGTACACAATGGGGGCCGCTGTTGCCGGGTGTGGATCACATGCGGCACACTCACGACCCGGCCTCGGCGACGTTTGTCCGCGGGCAACGGGAGGGCGGGGCCGACCTGGCCGATGATCTCGAAAGGATCGTGGCGCTGCACGGGGCGAGTAATATCGCGGCGGTGATTGTCGAGCCGGTTCCTGGTTCGACAGGTGTCCTTCCGCCTCCCAAAGGCTATTTGCAGCGGCTGCGGGAAATCGCGACAAAGCACGGCATTCTTCTCATCTTCGATGAGGTCATCACCGGATTTGGGCGCTTGGGTACGCCGACAGCCGCAGATTTCTTCGGTGTGATCCCGGACATAATCACCTGCGCCAAAGGGATCACTAACGCCGCGGTGCCCATGGGCGCGGTCGTCACACGTTCATCGATTTATGACGCGGTGATCCAGGCCAGCGGACCTGGGATCGAGCTTTTCCACGGTTATACTTACAGCGGTCACCCGCTCGCGGCGGCGGCGGGGCTGGCCACGCTCGATATCTACGAGGAGGAGGGCCTCTTCGAACGATCCAGGGCCATGTCCAAGCCGTTCGAGGATGCATTGCATGCTCTGCGCGGCGTCCGGCATGTGATTGACGTGCGCAACATCGGTCTGATGGGGGCCGTTGATCTGGAGCCCAGACCGGGCGCGCCGGGCGCGCGGGCGACCGAAGCGTTTCACCGCTGTTTTGATACTGGCCTGATGGTTCGCATGACCGGTGACACACTGGCCTTCTCTCCGCCGCTGATCCTCGAGCAGGCCCATGTCGACGAGATTGCCGACAAGCTATCCAAGGTGCTGGCGACGATCGACTAGATCGCTCGAATCAGCGTGGTGCTTTCGTTGGCTCGACCGGTCGTCTAGGCTCGGCCTAGGCGCGCAGCTAGCGCGTCCACGGAGCCCCGCACATGAAATTCGAACGCCTCTCGCCAATCGTCACCACGCTGCAGGTCAATGACCATCCCTATATGAACGGCGCGTGGACCCCTTTGCATGAGGAGGTCAACGCATGGGATCTCGAGGTGATTGAAGGGGCGATCCCAACGGACATCGACGGCGTCTATATCCGCAATACCGAAAATCAGATTCACCAGCCGCTTGGTCGGTTCCATCCGTTTGATGGCGACGGCATGCTGCATCAGATCAGTTTCCAGGGTGGAAGGGCAAGTTACCGCAATCGCTGGGTGCGGACGCGAGGCTTTCAGGCGGAGCAGGAAGTCGGCGGCTCCCTCTGGGGCGGGCTGATGGATGGGCCCGGGACCTCGACCCGGCCCGGCTTTGGCGCCCATGGTGGGCTGAAAGACACGGCGTCCACGGACGTTGTGGTGCACGGCGGCAAGGCCCTCGCTACCTTTTACCAGTGCGGAGAGGCCTACTGTCTGGATCCTGACACCCTCGAAACCCTCGGCGTGGCGCCTTGGGTCCCCCTGGACGGGGTATCGGCCCATACCAAGGTCGACGAACGTACGGGTGAGCTCATGTTCTTCAACTATTCGGTGCACGCGCCCTACATGCACTATGGGGTGGTGGGACCGGACAGCAAGTTGAAGACCTATGTCCCGATCGACGTGCCTGGGCCCAGGCTTCCTCACGACATGACGTTTTCGCAACGGTTTTCAATTCTTAACGATTTGCCGGTGTTCTGGGACGCGGACCTCTTGAAGCGCGGCATCCATGCGGTGCGTCTGCATGAGGGGTTGCCGTCACGTTTCGGCCTGATCCCTCGGCACGGCCGATCCGAGGACATCCGCTGGTTTGACGCCGAGCCTTGCTACATCCTGCACTACCTGAACGCCTACGAGGAAGGCGACGAGGTGGTCATGGACGCCTATTTCCAGGAAAATCCGACGCCACGGCCGGTCAAGACCGCGCCCAGTGGCTATGGGCAACTGATGGCGTATCTGGACGAATACAGCTTCCAGCCAAAGCTGCACCGCTGGCGCTTTAATATGAAGACCGGTGAGATAAGCGAGGGGCATCTTGACGATCGTGTGTTGGAATTTGGCGTATTTAATCAAAGGTATGCCGGATTACCTTACCGTTATGCCTATTCTACGATCGCCAAGCCAGGCTGGTTCTTGTTCACGGGTTTTGTCAAACATGATCTGCAAACGGGCCAATCCTGGCGCGTGGACCTCGCCGAAGGGCGCTACGGCAGCGAGGCGCCTTTCGCGCCGCGTGTCGGGGCAAAGGACGAGGATGACGGCTATCTCGTGAGCTTTATCATCGACGAGAACACACAATCCTCGGAGTGCGTGCTGATTGACGCTAAACGCTTCGAGGACGGGCCCGTCGTCCGTATAGCCCTGCCACACAAGATCTGCAGCGGCACGCATGCTGTATGGGCCGATCGCGCGTTCATACACGACGGGCGGCTTTGACGGCTCGGTAACTGAATCACGGTCAAGAAAACGTACGCAACATTCCAGTCTTGATCGGCGCGCGGTTGCTTGCCTTTTGGGGGCGTCTCCCAGGCGCGGGACGAGCGGTGTGCTTAGCGGCGCGGACGAGGGGGTGAGATCGGCGATGGCTGAGGCTTTGGTGATCAAGGGTCTTTGCAAGACCTTTGACAAGCCAGCGGTCGATCACCTCGACCTCACCGTTCGTGCTGGCGAACTCTATGCCTTGCTGGGTCCGAATGGGGCAGGCAAGACCACCACTTTGCGCATGGTCGCGGGGCTCCTTCGCCCCGACGATGGTGACATCCATATATTTGGCGTGAACGCCCGCACCGATGCGAAATCGGCGAAACGGATTACCGCGTGGGCGCCAGACGAACCCTTGCTCTACGATCGTCTTACACCGATGGAGTATCTTGAATTCGTTTCCGGACTTTGGGGTGTCGACGCGGTGATTGCGAGGGATCGGGCAGAGTCACTCCTGACCTGGCTGGGTCTCTGGGAGTCGCGCGACCAGCGCTGCGAAGGCTTCTCCCGAGGCATGAAGCAAAAGACCGCGCTGGCCGGGGCGCTCATCCACGAGCCGAAGCTTCTGATCCTCGACGAACCTCTGACCGGACTGGATGCCGCGGCGGCCAGAGTCGTCAAGGATGTGCTCTCCGCACGTGTCGCCGCCGGCGCCACGGTCATTCTCACCACCCATATCCTGGACGTAGCCGAGCGAATGGCGGATCGTATCGGCATCATCCAGCATGGGCGTTTACTGGCCGAGGGTACGTTGGCGGAACTCAGAGGTCGATCGGACCGCCGTGGCGCGTCGCTTGAGGATGTATTCTTGACACTGACCGCCGCATGATTGGCTTCAGGTCCCCAACAATGGGCTCGACGGCGTGGTTGCTCGCCCACGAGGTTCGACTAACCTGGCGCGGCGCCCGTGAGGGCGGCGCGGCGCACCGGGGACAGTTGATTCTGCTCGCGGTCATGGCGGCTGTCGGACTCTTCCTTGGAGTCCCGCTCGGCTTCGTCCTGAGATCGGTCGGGTCGATCCCGCTGACTTTCGTCAGCGTCGCTATCGCTGACCTCGTCCTAGCAGCCGTCGCGACGCTGATGATGGCGGCGACGCTGGTGGCCGCGACGGAGGCTTTTTACACGCGGGGCGATCTGGATTTGCTTTTGTCGGCGCCCATCGAGGGGCGCAGGGTGCTCGTCGTGCGCGCCCTCGTGATCGCCTTCAACATGTTCGCCGCGTCCAGCATGTTGATCACGCCAATGCTCGCGCCAATCGTGGTGATCAGCCACCCGGCTTGGGCGGCCAGTTATGGCGTTCTTGCCGCGCTCGCGCTGTTCGCGACCGGAGTCGGCCTCATCCTGACGTTGCTTCTATTGAGGCTGATCGGACCGCGCCGAACGCGAGCGGGCGCTCAGGTTCTGGCCGCGATCATCGGCGCCGCATTGTTCGTGTCGAGCCAGGCGCAAATCCTGTTCGGTCAGGATCGAATTCATCTGGCGATCAATTTGGTGCAGCGCGGGGTGCGGGTCGATCGGCCCCCGGCGTTCGCCTACGCTTGGCCGTTGCGGGCCATGACGGGTGATGTCGGGGTGGTCGCCCTGCTGATCATGGGCGCTGGCTTGGTGTTCGCGGGCGCTTGCTGGTGGGTCGGTCGTAGCTATGAAACCCAGGCCTCCGCCGCCAATGGCGTCAGCTCAACGCTCGCGGCCAGCAGCCGACCACTTCGTCGTTTCGTCGGCGGCACGTTCGCGGCCACACTGCATAAAGAGTGGCGGCTGCTATCGAGGGATGTACCGCTGATGTCGCAGGTGTTGCTGCGAGTTCTCTATCTTCTACCACTGGTGTTCGTTTCGATCCGCGGCGTGGGGCACGATGGAACCTGGAGCCTGCCGACCATGGTCTCGGCGATCACGTTCATGGCGGGTCAACTGGCTGGAAGCCTGGCATGGATTACAGTTTCCGCGGAGGACGCGCCGGATCTGATTGCCCTGGCGCCGGTGGCCCCGGCGATCCTTCGACGCGCGAAAATCGCGGCGGCGCTCAGCCCCTTGCTGCTGCTGCTCGCCGGGCCATTGATCATCCTGACGATGCGGTCAGCCTACACGGGCCTGGTCGCCGCCGTCGGGTGCGTGAGTGCAGCTATCGCCAGCGGCCTTATCAACGGCTGGTATCAACGGCCAGCCCGTCGCACCGAGTTCAGGCGTCGAGCCGCCGCATCGATGGTCGCCGGCTTGGCGCAGTTCTTGGCGGGGGCCCTGATTTCCGCCGCGGCGGGTCTGGCCGCCGATGGATCGATCCTGGCTTGGGCCCCAGCCGTGCTGGCTGTCGTGGCGATTTCGGCGATGAGTCGTGACGAGCAACAGATGCAGGCGCTGAGCGCTGACGAAACTCGTGTTGAGACCCCGCGATGGCTTAGCGGCGCCTGGTTAGGCTGGCTAAATCGCCGCGCGCGACAGATTCCCGTAGGGCAATCCTGACGGCGTTCAGGACACCCGCCCAATCGCCGGGCGAGGTCTGCCGAAACAACCGCGCCGATGGGTACCAAGGGCTGTCTTCCCGGTCCATGAGCCAGCGCCAGCAGGCGTCAAAGCGATTGAGGATCCAAACGGGCTTGCCCAACGCTCCAGCCAGGTGCGCTGTCGAGGTGTCAACGCTGATCACGAGATCGAGGTTGGCGACTAGGGCGGCGGTTTCGGCAAAGTCGGTCAGCGTGTCCGCATGGTTCAGGATCGGCGCGCCGCTCCATTCTTTTGGGGTCAGCGCCTCTAGTTCGGCCTCGGCGGGCTGTCCTTTCTGTAAACTGTGGAACTCCAAGTCGAGGTCGGACAGCACACCCATGCTCGTCAACGGGAGGTTTCGACGCGCGTTGACGCCCCAGGTCTCAGGCTGGTCAGGTCTGAAGCCGCCAGACCAGACCAGGCCGACCCGGGGTCGGGTCCACGGCCCAAGGCGGTTGGCCCAGGTTTTGACCTTTGAGTCATCGGCCGAGAGGTAGGCGTCGAATGCCGGGATGGTCTCTACCGTGGTGTTGAACGCGCGGGGCAGGCTTGCGACAGGGCTATGGTAGTCAAAGTGAGATGGCGCCCGCGCGGGGTTCGCCACTGTGATCGCGGAATGCAGGCTCTGTGCGAGGTCCGCGATCGGTTCCGGCGTCTCGAGAATGACGTTTGCCCCACGCTCCGCCAGCAGGCGGGCGTATCGACAGAATTGTATGAAATCTCCGAGGCCCTGTTCGGGGTAGAGAAAGATCGTCTTGCCAGCCACGCCTTGGCCTACGAACCGTGGCTGAGCGAAGAGACGGTCGGCCGCTTGACCAAGGAGCGTGCGATGGCGCCACTCATAGTGTCTCCAGCCGTCGGTATACTCACCTAGGAGCAGTAGGGTCAGGGCCTTGTTCCATCGCGCTTCTATGTTGTCTTGATCCAGTGCGATGGCTTGGTCGCACGCGGCGAGGGCCTCGCGGGGGCGGCGCATCTCCATCAGCAGCGCGTTGCGGTTGACGTAGCCCTGCACCCGATCAGGCGTCAGCGCGATCGCACGGTCGCAGCTCTCGAGCGCCTCCTCCAGGCGGCCCATTCTTGCCAGGGTGGCGCCGCGATCATCATGGGCGCGCGCATATTCGGGCTGACGGCCGATGACATCGTCATAGGCCTGAACCGCATCCTCGTAACGTTCCAGATGATAGAGAGCTGCCGCGCGACTAATCGAGATGTCCGTCGACTCTGGATCGAGGCTTGCGCCAACTTCAAGCTGTGCGAGGGCTTCCCGATATCGTTTCAACGCCAGAAGGGTCGCGCCCTGGTTCAAATATGCGGCCGGGTAGTGTGGCGCCAAGCTAATCGCCAGTTCGGCGCTGACTAGCGCTTCGTCGTATCGCTTGAGATGATGCAACACACCGGCTCGATCCTTGTGCGCGCGCGCGAAGCCGGGGTCCGCCTCGATCGCCGCGTCGAGCGCCGTCAGGGCGTCCTCGAATTGTTCCAGACGGAAATAGGCCGCCGCCCGTTCGGCAAGCAACACAGGGGATGCCGGCTCCAAGGCAAGGCCGCTGGCGCAGTAGTCCAGGCATTCCTGCGGTCGTCCGACCTGCAAGGCCAGCGACGCGACGTTGCCAAGCAGTGGAATATGGGTCGGGAACCGCGCCGCGAGGCGCTGGTAGACGGCATAGGCCGCCTCGTAGCGGCCGGCCTTGTCCAGATCGGCGGCTTGTCTGAATATGCCATTCCAATAGGCTTCGGAGCGGGTGGTTGAGGCAAGCGTCATGGTTTAGGGCCGAGCTAGGCGTAGGGTGACGGGAAGTCCGCGTCCAGGGAACCCAGATTTAGCGCGGCCACAAGACGGGATTGAGACGACCGTTGGCGAGTTCGCCGGCTGGGATCGAGTCGAGCCAAAATCGATGATCAAACGCGCGCGCGCCGCTCAGGTCGTGGCTGACGCGGGCGCCGTCGGCGAAATAGATCACGGTCATGACAGGCCGCATGTAACGCGTCGGGTTGGCCGGAGCGCGGTGCAGAGTCCATCCTCTATGGAAGGTGGCGTCTCCAGCCTGCAGCGGTCCGTGGGTTTCGGTGGCGAGGCCCAATCGGTCGACCACGTCGCTAAAGCCCCGGTCAGACTCATCACCTATGACCCAGGGACCCAGATTGCCGTGACGAAACGCGCCATTGGCGAACGTCATTGTGCCGACCTCGGCGGGCACATCAACGAGAGGCATCCACATTGTGATCGTCTTGTCGGTGTCAAGCGGCCAATAGGTCTGATCTTGGTGCCAGGGCGTGTGGCCGCCGCCCGGTTCCTTGAACACGGCCTGATCATGGTACAGCCGCACCGAGGAGGTCTCCAACAGACTCGCCGCGGCGCGAGCAAATCTCGCGGCGAAGACGAAGCTTCTGATACGTTCATCCGTGCGCCAGAGGTTGGTCGCCTGCAGGAAGGCCTTGCCGTAGGTTCCTCTTTGATTGACGGGCGGAACGCGCGAGGCGAGACGCGCAACGGACATCTCGATCGTGGAGCGATAGGGCTCGAGCTCGCGCGCGGTCGCCAATCCCCGAACGACGGCGTGCCCTTTGTCGCGAAACGAACGGACCGTCCCTTCATCGATCGTGGTCGTCAGGTCCAATGGGCCAGCTTCCGGAATCTGGGAGGTTGTCGAGGCGTTCATGGCGCGTGGAGCAATCAGACCTTCGCGGCGAGGATCGAAGCGGCGAAGGCGCTGGCGCTCTTGTAGTCGGCCTTGCCATTAGGCGCGCGCAGATTGACCTCGCCGGTCACGATGCGTTTGGGCGACTTATAGGCCGCGAGCGTCACGCGGGTGTGGGCGATCAGCGCAGCCTCATTCAGCGACTTGCCGGGACGCATGTGAACCACGCCGGTGATGGACTGCCCCCATTTGGGATCCGGCAATCCGACGACAAGTGCGTCCTCAACGTCGGGATGGGTTTTGAGGGCCTCCTCGACCTCTTCCGGAAAAACCTTTTCGCCGGCGGTGTTGATGCATGCGTTGCCGCGTCCCAACAGCGTCAGGGCGCCGTCCTCCTCCACGAGGCACCAGTCGCCGGGAATCGAATAGCGTACGCCGTTGATCTCGCGGAATGTCTTGGCCGTCTTTTCGGGGTCTTTGTAGTAGCCGACTGGATTGGGTGGGCCGACCGCCACCAGGCCGCGCACGCCGGAGCCCGGCGCCACGGGCTGATCGTTCTCGTCAAATACGCGGGCCCGGTCCCCGAGCATGAATTTGGCCGTCTGAATCTCTCCGGCCGCCGTCATGATCGAGGTTCCAAGTCCTAGGGCCTCGGACGACGAAAAGGCGTCCGCCAGGGCCGCTTGCGGCATGTGACGCAGCAGGGCGCGCTTGACTTCGAGACTCCACATGACCCCGGATGACGTGATCCGCTGAACGCTGGAGACGTCGTAGCGCCCGGGTTCGCGGTCAAGGGCTTCCGCCAGGGGTCTGGCGAACGGGTCGCCGACAATGGTGAGGTTTGCTGGCTTCCAGCGATCGATAGCTTGCAGCATCTCCACGGGGTCATAGTGAAGCGAGGGCAGGGTGATCACCGCGCCGCCTCCCAAGAGACCGCCCATGGCCGTCATGAGGCCCGTGCCATGCATCAACGGAGGACCGATCACGCTGGAGGGGCCCGGGCCAATCTTGCTCGCCGCGGCGACGAGCTCGTCGAGCGTTTCGGGAACGGGACCCAGCTGGCGCGCCGCAGCCAAAGTGATTTGACGCACATCGTCATGGGTCCACATCACGCCCTTGGGCATGCCGGTCGTACCGCCCGTGTAGATAAAAAACAGGTCGTTCGGGCTGCGCTTAATGTCCAATCTGGCGCCATCGCCAGAGTTGCAGACTGCCTCGTAGGCCTCGGCGAATTCGCAGCCGTCGCCCACCTCGATGAAGGTCTTAACTTTGGTGAGCCGCGATCGGATCGCCTCTATGTTACGCCTGAATTCCTGGCCATAGACTACGGCCTGGGCGTCAGAATTGTCGAAGATATAAAAGACTTCGTCCGGCGTGTAGCGGTAGTTGACGTTCACGTGAGTCAGTCGGGCCTTGAAGCAAGCCCCAAGCGTCTCGGTGTATTCGGGACGATTGTGCATATAGAACGCGACTTTGTCGCCGGATTGCGCACCCCGATCGATCAAGCCCTTCGCCAGATTGTTCATCCGGTGTGAGGCCTCCCCCCACGAGATAACACGCTCGCCATGGATCAAGGCCGGCGCACCGGCAGGCAGCACCGCCGACACCTCATCAAGGATATCGCCGAAATTCCAGGCGAAAGGTTTCATATGCATCGTCCCGCTTTTGATCGTTTCCGTTCGTGTGAATAGCCCGGATCGCTTGGGGCCGTCGATTGACGCACCGTGGCCATAGCTTAGGCCGCCACCGACGACCAAACCTTTGTTTGATCTGCCAAACTCTGATCAGCTCAAAAACAGCCGCAGGGTCGGCGCAAGAGCTTCGCCCTGCTTGACGCCGGCGCCTGCCGCGGCCGGCCGTCGTCTGGGATCCATTAAATTCGGCCCAAAGGCGCTCAGGCACTCCGAGTTGGGGCGAATGACCTCAACGCGAGCGCCGCCGTCGCGCAATGATGCGACTTCTTCATCCAATTGAGCCGTGGTCGCCCGGCCCATTTCGCCTTCACCCCCAAGCGCCACCGCAACAACCAGGACGCGTGCGTACCCCTTGGCGAAGTCGGCGTTGGTGCCAGAGCGCATGCCGCCGTCAATGTAGCGGCGACCGTGAATTGTAACGGGTGGGAAGACGCCGGGCACGCTGCAGCTGGAAGCCACGGCCTCCGGCAGCGGAGCGTTAGACCGAAACGTCCAGACGATGAATTCTCCGGTAAGGGCATCTACCGCCGTGCACGCGAAACCTGCTGACGGCCAGACCCTATCTGATGCTGACGCCAGGCCTCGCCCGAAACTTCGGATGAAAGCCGCCTCGTCCATGGTTTTGGCCTGTAAGGCCCATGCGCCGATTTCGCGGCGCACGGCTGCGGGGTCGCGCTCCCCGGCGCGCGTCTCGGCCATCTTTCGCATGAGAAAACTGAGATCGGGCGGCGATTCGGTCTTCCGACCGCTCGGCGCCTGCCGCTCGGCGGGTCGCGCCCGCTCGCCTTCGGCAAGGATCGCCTCGAACAGGGCCTGCGGCGAACGTCCCATGGCCAGTTGCGATCCGACGAATGAGCCCGCCGAAGTGCCCAGGATGAAGTCCGCATCGGTAACCGCGACACCACCCTTGACGAGGCCGGCCAGCAACCCGGCTTCCCAAGCAATCCCCACCGGGCCGCCACCCCCTAAAACCAAGGCTCGGTTGGTCATGGTTTGTCGCCTCCCAGCGGCTGAATTTCTCGATGTCAGAGCTGTCCGCTTACCGACCGCCCGACACCGGTTTTGGCGCTACTAGGCCCTGCAATTGACCCGGAGCGCAAGACCGCCAACGTCGCGCCCGTCTGGGCGCGGGCGCATTGCCGAGAATTAAGTATGCCAGCCGTGACATTCACGGCAAAAGGTCGCGCACGCGCTCGGATCACGACGGGCATTAAGAAGGGGGCGCCGGTTGCCCATCGTTTCGCTGCTGGCGGTTGGCGCCTTGCTCGGGCAATCCGAGCAGCTTCCACCCATCCGCCGTGAGCCTCAGATCACCTACGTGGACCGCGGCGGAGCCGTTCTCGGCGTCAGGGGCGGGCGGTTCTCGCCGCCGATCGACGTGGCGCGCCTGCCGCCCTATGTCCCGGCCGCGTTCGTGGCCATTGAGGATAGGCGCTTCTATTCTCACGAGGGGTTCGACGCGATCGGGATGGCGCGCGCCCTAGCCAGCGACCTAGCCACCGGCCACGCGGCGCAAGGCGCGTCGACGATCACCCAGCAGCTCGCGAGGAACCTTTTTCTGAGTTCGGCCAAGACCTTGGAGCGAAAGGCTCAGGAACTGGTGTACGCCGTGCAACTTGAGCGGACCTACACCAAGGCGCAGATCCTTGGGCTCTATCTCAGCCGCGTCTATTTCGGTTCCGGCGCCTATGGCCTCGAGGCGGCGGCGCGCCGCTACTACAACAAGCCGGCGGAGCGACTCACGCTGCGTGAAGCCGCGGCGCTGGCGGCGATCATGAAATCGCCCACCGAATACAATCCGGCCGAACAGCCTCAGAGGTCGGCGGAGCGCTCGCGCCTCGTGCTCGACGCGATGGTTGAAACGGGCGCTATTTCGCCAGCGCAGAGGTCACGGGCCTTGGCCGGGCCCTATAAGGTCTGGAAGCAGTCACCAACGGCGGCCGCGCAGTACTTTGTCGACTGGATGGACGCACAGACGCGGCGCATGGTGAACGGCGGCGCACTTGCTCGGGATCTCGTCGTCGAAACGACGCTGGATCAAGCCGCCGAAGCCGCGGCGGCCGAAGTGACCAGCACTACGCTCAGCCGTTATCAGGCCCGTGGGGTTCAGCAGGCGGCGCTTGTGTCTCTCGACGCCTCCGGGCGCGTTCGCGCGATGATCGGCGGGGCGGACTATCAGCAGGGCCCCTTCGATCACGCTATCGACGCGCATCGGCAACCGGGCTCGTCGTGGAAACCGTTCGTCTATCTGACGGCTTTGGAGGCCGGTCGGACCCCTGACAGTCCCGTTGTCGACGAACCAGTGACGATCAATGGCTGGTCTCCGGCGAACTTCGATCCCGGCTATATGGGTCCGATCACCCTGGAAGTGGCGCTGGCCCATTCGATCAACACGGTGGCGGCGCGGCTGGCGGATGAGGTGGGCCGGCCCAATGTAGCCGCCACCGCTCGACGGCTAGGGATCGTCTCGCCGATCAACACTGATCCAGCGATGGCGCTTGGGACGACATCGGTGACGCCGCTGGAGATGGCTCAAGCCTACACGGCGTTTTCAAATGGCGGCAATCGGGTCGGCGCCTATGGTATCGAGCGTATTCGTGTCGCCGGCGGAGCGGCTTTCTATACGCATCCGGCGCCCTTGGCGGCGCCTGTGATCGCCAACCCGCCATTATCGGACCTGAACCGAATGCTTCGCGCGGTTGTGGCCTATGGCACGGGCGCCCACGCGGCCATTCCCGGTAGCGATATCGCCGGCAAGACCGGCACCACTTCCGACTATCGTGACGCCTGGTTCTGCGGCTTCACCGGCGGTCTGACCACCGTCGTCTGGGTTGGCCGGGACGACAATACGCCCATGACCAGGATCGTTGGCGCGAGCGCGCCGCTGGACATTTGGCGCGGCTACATGATCTCCGCCGTGAGACGTCTTCCAACCCAGCCTATCCCGGCCGGCCCGCCGCCCGCCGCGCCGCCTGCCGCCGCCGTCCCGTCCGTGGGAGGAACGGCTCCCGGCGTGACGCCAGCCCCGTCGCCGGCGCCAATGGCGCCCCAAGGCCCCGAGACGCCGGCTCCGACCTCAATCCCACTGGGCTGATCGGCCGTCTGGACGAGATGGGCGTTTGCGTTCAAGTCCAACGCCGATAAGTTAGGGACACGGCGCGGCGAATGCGGCGCCGCGACATGGGAGTCGCAAATGCCGGATGGATCCGCCGCTATCGAACGAGACGTGAAGGCCGAGATTTACGCCCAGCCGCTGGAGGCGCTCAATCCGGCTCAGCCCGACCTTTTCGCCGCCGACGCCATTTGGCCGATTTTCGATCGTCTGCGCGCCGAGGACCCGGTTCATCACACTGCCGACAGTCTCTACGGTCCGTTCTGGTCGATCAGTCGATTTAACGACATCATGGCCATAGACACCAATCATCAGGTGTTTTCATCCGCCGACGGCATCGCGCTCCCCTCGCTGGAGGCGCTTAAGCAAAACGAAGGCCGTCCGCAGCGGCCGAGTTTTATCTCCATGGATCCGCCCAAGCACGACGTACAGCGCAAAGCGGTCAGCCCGGTTGTGGCCCCCGCCAATCTGCATCGGATGGCGCCGATCATACGCGAGCGTGCGGGCGCCATCCTCGACTCCCTGCCAATCGGCGAGGAGTTCGACTGGGTCGACAAGGTGTCGATGGAGCTGACGGCCATGACTCTTGCCACACTGTTCGACTTTCCGTTCGAAGAGCGCCGTAAGCTCACCCACTGGTCGGACGTCTTCGTCAACCAGCCGGGACATGGTCCCGTGGTCAGCTGGGAGCAGAAGCGAAAGGAGATTGACGAATGTTTCAGCGTCTTCACCGAGATGTGGAACCAGCGGGTGAACGCCGAGCCCAACTTCGATTTCATCTCCATGCTGGCGCAC
>Ga0075029_100000008_pt1 | contig 80544 bp, 55 predicted proteins | sample LitLauG_LLR_2013_FD_71391 | JGI IMG/M metagenome (GOLD analysis project Ga0075029, IMG submission 71391) | Freshwater sediment microbial communities from North America - Little Laurel Run_MetaG_LLR_2013 | ecosystem: Environmental > Aquatic > Freshwater > Creek > Sediment | place: USA... | reverse complement strand
CACAGCACCAACGGGGTGGCAGAGATTCACTCCAAGCTGTTGCGTGAGACCACGCTTAAAGATCTGGCGGAAATCTTTCCGGAACGTTTCAATAACAAAACGAACGGAGTCACACCCCGGCGCTGGCTGCAATTATGCAATCCCGGACTCTCTGGACTCATCACCGATGCCATTGGAGATTCCTGGATCCGCGATTTAAGCGAATTAAGCAAGCTCAAAGCATTCACCGAAGACAAGGCCTTCCGTGATGACTTCCGCAAAGCCAAGCGCAATGCCAAGCGACAATTCTGTGATTGGCTCCGCTGGTCGACAGGGCAGACGGTTGATCCGGAGTCGATCTTCGATTGCCAGGTCAAACGCATCCATGAGTACAAACGCCAATTCCTGAATGCATTGCGGATCGTTGTGCTCTACAACCGCCTGCGCCAGGACCCCGGGCTCAACCTGCACCCCCGTACGTTCTTGTTCGCCGGCAAGGCCGCGCCTGCCTACCGGCTTGCCAAGGTAATCATCAAGTTCATTAACAATCTGGCGGCGACCATCGATGGCGATCCCGCAGTGCGCCAGCGGCTTAAGGTCGTATTCCTGCCCGACTATTGCGTCTCGCTGGCGGAGCACCTCATTCCCGCCAGTGACGTCTCCAACCAGATCTCGACCGCAGGCTATGAAGCCAGTGGGACAAGCAACATGAAGTTCATGATGAACGGCGCATTGACGATCGGCACACGCGACGGCGCGACGATTGAGATGGCTGCAGAGGCGGGCGAGGAGAACTTCTTCCTCTTCGGTTTGACGGCTGAGGAGGTGATTGGCAGTCGCGGATGGTACAACCCGCACTGGCATTACCAGCACGATCCGGAGACCCGTCAAGCCCTGGACTTGATTTTCTCGGATTATTTCAGCGGCCATGAGCCGGGTGTCTTCGAGCCGTTGCGGGAGATGTTGCTGACGCACGGCGACCACTACATGCATTTGGCGGACCTGAATTCATACCTCACGGCAGACGCGCAGCTGAGCGCGCTATATGCCGATTCCGACGAGTGGGCGCGCAAGGCCATCTTGAATGTGGCGGGCTCGGGGAAGTTCTCCAGCGACCGCACCATCACGGAATACGCATCAGAAATCTGGCATGTACAGCCATGTCCAATACCAGAGAAAGCGTAAAAGAGGATGCGGACATAAACATGCAGCGTGCCCGAATGGGGAAAAGCATTGCACTGATTGGTTTGGTCGCAGCGTCCCTGCTGCTGTGCTCTGCCCACTTTCAGCCAGCGCCGAAACTGTATCGCGCCAAGCCGGAGGACTTACCACCGTGGGCAGAGCAGGGTAATTTTCGTTTCATCCGCATCGACGGTGGACAAATCGAGAGCTGGAAGGCCGAGCGAACCTGGTGGGGCAACAAATTCAGCCCCGAAGAGAAGGAGGTGCTGACCCACATCTATGACCGCGATTTCGAGCAAATGCTCGGCTTGCTCAAGCAGGCGGAGTTCAACTGGATCTGGGTCACCTGGAGCAACGGCTGGTCGCTGAAGGATGAGGACGAGAACCGCGAGAACCTGAAAAAGGTAATCGCCCGCTGCCATGAGAATGGCATCCACGTTTCGGCTTATCTGTCGGCTTCCAACATGTTCCGCAAGAGCGCCTACCGCGACGACCCGGAAACGAAGAAATACGGCCTTTGGAAGCACGGCATCCCTATGTTCTACGCCGGCCCCACCAAGACCGATCTGCAGATCTCATGGAAGCGCCGGCTGGCCGACGCGCGCGAACCCGGCTGGCGGGCCTATCTCTTGAAGAAGGCGGAGATGGCGGTGGACGCGGGCGTGGACGCGATCGTCTGGGACAACATGATCGGTTACAACGAAGGCCTGGCCCAGCTGCTCGACGACACTCAGCGGATGGCGGAGCGGAAGGCGCGGGAGACCGGCCGGCCCAAGGCGATGGTGTATGCGAATGTCCACATTTCGCCGGACCGGTTTGCTATGAATGACATCAACGAGGTGATGTGGGAGGAAGATGGCAAGGACACTCCCGGTGTGTGGGACGGTCATTGGCAGGTCGACAACGCGCGCAAGATCAAATTTCTGAGCGGAGAGAAGCAGCTTTGGCAGCCCCTGATGTATGAGAACGACCTTTACCACTGCGGCCCGCGCGAACGCTGCATCCCCAGTCCGGCCGAGCAGAAGCTCTCCATCGCCGAGGCTTATACGTTCGGCGCGGCCACCTCGCGCAACATCGAGGGGCGATTCCTCTCCGCGCTCATCCACGGCGAGCCGGAGGCTCAGGAGGCCTGGGCGGCCATCGCTCAATACAACCACTTCCTGGTCGAGCATCAGGAGCTGTATCACCAGGCAGCGCCGGCGGCGCGAATCGCCTTGATCTCCGCAGAGCCGCACAACCCGCTGGCCGACGAATTCCTCAAGCAGAGTGTCTTCTTCGAGACCAAGGTGCTCGCCCATCTGGACAAGGGAGTCCCCCTGGACCGGTTCAAGGTGCTGGTGATGCCCGCTGACCTGCCCAAGCTCAGCGCCGAGCAAAAAGCCCGGTTGCAAGCGTTCACCGACGGCGGGGGCGTCATCATTGGCGCCGGAAAGTCTGGCTCGGGAGTCGTGGCACGCGCCGAAGCCGCGGCCGAAGGGCCTCGCCTCAGCCTCGAGCCGCGCGGCTACGTGCTGGGCCAGTTGACGCGGAAACCCGACGGTCGAACTTTTATTCTTCACTTGCTCAACTACGATCACCAGGTCCCGGCAAAGAACGTGAAAGTCCGACTTGTGCTGAGCGGTCTGGTCGATCTGCGAGAAACCAAGGACCTGAGCGGCTGGGAAGTGAAAGTCCTTTCGCCGGACGCGGCCCAGCCTCAGTTCGCTGACCTCACTCTGCACGGGAGCGTCTGCGAGTTCACTCTGCGCCGGATCGAGCACTATACCGTGGTGACTCTCTCGGCAATGCCGGCGCCGTAGTGTGAAATTGGCATATTTGGCGCAGACATGTGGGGAATCTCAGTGAAACGGAAATTCTTAGTGACTGTCAGGAAGAAGGTCGCGATCGTTTTGAGATGACCTTTAGATGTACACCGTTGGTTTTCAGAGCGCGTCTGCAGATTACAAGTTCGGAAGCCACATTTCGGCAAAAAGCATTGTTTTGCCTGCCATCGTGATTGTGCGTGGGCTGGTGGCCTGGTCAGACGAATCTCGCTGCAAAATCCTTCAGATGGCGGCGCCATGTCTGCCATGCATCGTCTGTACCGGCAGAGCAATCCCATAGGACGCTCGCATTCGGAGTCCATGCATTCCATCCGGCTCGAATATGTAACCCAAAGCATTCGGGCGACATTCTTTAACGAGGTGATCGCTCATCGATATTTTCGCGCCCATGATCGAAGCAGGGTCTGCCCGTATTTGGGCGCACGAATCAGAGTCATTCCGTCTAAGTTGTTGTGCTCGAAGGCGTGCAGAGTGGCCCACATATTGCCTCCTTAAGACGCAGGACCACAAACGCTGATGACGCGGTCGGACTTCAGCCTGCTTACAGGCTGGCTTCCAAACAGGCGCACTCGCTAACGAGGAAACCCGAAAAAACGATGAGCCAAAAATCCAAGAAGAGAAAGAAACAAAAGTCAGGGCTGGACGGCAACACGCAAAGTTCCGGCGGCAACGGCCAACCGAAGATCGGCAAGAATGAGTACGAGGCCGAGATTTTCAAGCTGCAAGTTGAGCTGGTCAAGCTCCAGGACTGGGTCAAGGCGACCAACGCCCGCATTGTGATCATTTTCGAAGGACGAGACGCCGCCGGCAAAGGCGGCATGATCAAGCGCATCATGGAGCGTGTCAGCCCGCGCATCTTTCGTGTGGTAGCCCTCCCCGCGCCGACCGAGAGGCAGAAGACGCAGCTCCCTGCTCAGCGCTACGTTGAAAAACTTCCTGCTGGCGGTGAAATCGTCATCTTCGACCGGAGCTGGTATAACCGCGCCGGTGTTGAGTATGTGATGGGCTTTTGTACCGAGGAAGAGCACAGGGAATTTCTCAGGGATTGTCCCATCTTCGAGGGCTTTCTGGTCAGCCAGGGCATCATCCTTCTGAAATACTGGCTCGAAGTATCGGAAAAGGAACAGCACAAGCGCTTCCTCGCGCGAATTGAAGATCCTTCCAAGCGCTGGAAACTTAGTCCGATGGACTTGGAATCGCACCGCCGTTGGTACGACTACTCACGCGCCAGGGATGCCATGCTTGCAGCCACGGATACAGCAGCGTCGCCCTGGTACGTCGTTCCGTCAGACGACAAAAAGCGTGCCCGCCTGAACTGCATGGCGCACATACTCAGCAGCATCCCGTATGAGGAGATCCCTTACACGCCTCCCAAGCTTCCGCCAAGGCAAAAACCGAAAGGGTACGCAGAGCCGAAGCGGAAGTATCGAACCATCCCGGAGCTCCGGTAGGCCTGCAGCATGTCGACTCATCGGTTATTCCGTCTCTTACCCGAGTGGCTGGTCTCATGCCGTGCGGAATGGCTGCGCCCCGACATCGTCGCGGGGCTGACCACCGGCGCGGTGATTATTCCCAAGGCGATGGCGTATGCCATGATGGCCGGGCTGCCAGTCCAGGTAGGCCTCTATACGGCCCTGGTGCCCATGGTGATATACGCGGTGCTGGGGACCTCGCGCGTGCTGAGCGTCAGCACGACCACAACGTTGGCGATCCTGACCGCCGCTCAGTTGGGGCAGATCGTGCCCAACGGCAACCCCGCAGCCCTGCTGAGGGCCTCGGCTACGTTGACGCTGCTGGTGGGAGCCGCGCTTTTACTGGCGGGCCTGCTGCGCCTGGGAATCGTGGCGAACTTTATCTCCGAGCCGGTGCTCGTTGGTTTCAAAGCCGGCATCGGGCTGGTCATTGTGGTCGACCAGATTCCGAAAATCGTTGGCATCCACTTCCCAAGAGGGACATTCGTTCAGAACGTCCTCTCAATTGTTCACCATCTTCCGAAAACGTCGTTAGCAACGCTGGCCGTTGGGCTCACTATAATCGTGTTTCTTCTGGGAATGGAACGGTTCCTGCCGAAGGTCCCAGCGCCTCCGCTGGCTGCAGTTGCTGCCATCGCGGGCGTGTACTTGTTGAACTTGCAGAATCGAGGTGTCGAACTGGTGGGTCACATACCGCAAGGACTCCCTTCGCTGATGAAACCAGACCTTTCATTGATCAGCGTGCTGTGGCCCGGGGCACTCGGGATTGCTTTGATGAGTTTCACGGAGACAGTTGCGGCTGGCCAAGCGTTCGCGCGAAAGGGTGAGCCTGCGCCGCGACCAAACACAGAGTTGCTTGCCACAGGACTCGCCAATATCGGAGGCGCACTTCTCGGTGCGATGCCGGGCGGCGGCGGCACCACGCAGACCGCAGTCAACGTCAGCGCGGGAGCTCGCACGCAATTAGCGGAGATGGTAACAGCGGCGATGACGCTGGTGACAATGTTCTTCCTCGCTCCACTCGTCGCGATGATGCCGCAATCTGCATTGGCAGCGCTGGTGATTGTTTATTCCTTCGGACTTATCAAGCCGATCGAGTTTCGTGACATTCTTCGCATTCGCAGGACCGAATTTTCCTGGGCGATCGTGGCTTTCGCAGGCGTCGTGGTCGTCGGCACGTTAAAGGGAATCATCGTCGCGATAATCGTTTCCCTGGTCACCCTGGCATACCAGGTAGCCGATCCTCCAGTGTATGTCCTGCGCCGCAAGCCAGGAACCAACGTGTTCCGGCCACAATCGCCGGAACATCCCGACGACGAGAGTTTTCCTGGCCTCTTACTACTCAGGCCGGAAGGTCCAATTTTCTTTGCTAATGCGGCACAGATCGCACACAGGATTGAGCCGCTGGTCAGGGAAGCACAACCGAAGATCGTTGCCGTCGACGCTAGCGGAGTCCTCGACATGGAGTACACCGCGGTGAAAATGTTCGCACAACTCGCGAAGAGGCAAAGCCAGCATGGCGTTGAACTGTGGCTGATTGGCATGACTCCCAGAGTCTTGGCCATCGTACAACGATCACCGCTGGGGGAGTTGCTGGGACGTGAAGGAATGCATTTCAATCTGGAGATTGCCGTTGCCCACTACCTGGATGATGCCGCCGTGCGCGAGTAGTCCTGAGATATGGCGCGTCAAGCTGATGCAATGAACGGCCATCTCGGCCATTGAGCGATTGCGAGCCACCCTTTCATCCCGCAGTGTATTCAACTACCCGACCCTTGCCGAAACCGGACTGCCCATGTGCCCGTCAGAGAAACTCCGGGACATTGACGCCACTCCATCCCGAGCAGTCCGTTCTCTCCGGTCCGGTTTGTCCAGGATTTATTGCGAAATGCGGGCATGTTTCGCGTATTTCTGGTAGGAGAATTTCTCTGCGGTCCAGACTGCGTGGCGGAGCAAGCAGTCTGGCGCTAACCTTTCTCCTGAAGAATTCCCTGCTAACAGGGAAAATAACAGGGAATTTGCCAGATTTTGGCCTTCAAAAACGCACCTTCATTCTCTAAGTCACACATTTTGGGCTAGAAACTCCAGTTGAGGCCAAAATCACAGCAGGGAATTAACAGGAGCGTATCAGGGAATTGCATTTCCCTGATCAGGGTACTAATTCAGGGAAGAGTGAACTGGGCGTCGTGACGACGCGAAAGCGAATCCCAACTGTTCTCGCTGATCGGCCCAGTTCGAGGGAAGGTTCTTGCACAACTTTTGAAAGCTGAGATCGCGGGGCTGGTTCCCGTCGAGGATCGACTCGATGATATCCGGCGCGAGAAGTGCGCACCGGAATACCTTGCCTACGTACCGCTCTGTGAGTCCTGCCTTCCGAGCCAGTGATCTTATGTCGAGCGCTTCTCCTCGTATCACCTGCTCGTACCAACCGTAGGCGCGCGCGACGGCCTTAATCAGTGGAAGTTTAGGATGAGCGACTGGGGCATTCGAGTGCGGGGGGACGACCAGGTGAACCTCCCCGCCGCACCGTTTCCGCTTTGCCGCTATGGTGAAAATGATGAGCTCGCTGGCCGCAGCTGGAATTTGCCGGCAGACGGAGTTGGTAACGATGACTTTGCTGCCGTTTTGCAATAGCTGACGCAGTCCCTTCCTGCTGATCATGACCTCGATGCTGTCCTCCTTAATAATGATGCGCCGGAGAAAGGCCGCAAGTAGGTCCCGGAGGCCGTTGGTGGAAAGCGCGGGTAAGCGTGCAGCAAGTTCCTTGGCTGCGCCAACCAGTTGTCGAGCAATGCCTGGGCTCTCTTCGGCCCCACTCAGCTTATCGAATACCTCAGCATCGGATTTCAGGAAGCTGAGAAGCCGTTCGGTAACTCGGGCTTCTAATTCGCCTGCGGGCACTCGAGTCACTTCATTGTGATGTGTCGCAAGATTCTTGATCGTGAGTTGGGAGACGTAATACCGATACCGTCTTCCCCGCTTGATTGTGAACGACGGCGTAAAACGGTTCCCGGTGGCATCTTCTATTAGACCCGTCAACAGACTAGACCCCCGTTCCCTGACGCTGTTCCGGCGTTTCTGGAGATTACCGTCTAGCTGAGCCTGGACTTTATCCCAGAGTTTCCTAGGGACTACCCCGGCATGTTCTCCCGGGTACCACTGGTCGCGGTGCCGGATTTCACCGATATAAAGACGATTCCGCAACAGAGCGTATAGGGCGCCGCGGGCGAATGCCACTCCACCCAAGTGTGCTCCCGTTCTGGTGACCCATACTTTGCTTCTGATCTTTTCCCGGTCCAATTGCGCGGTCACCTTAGAAACGCATCCCACCTTCAGATAGAGAGAGAAAATCTTGCAGACCAGTGCAGATTCCTTGGCGTTGGGAACGAGTTTGCGCCCATCCAGATCATAGCCGAGCGGCACAAGGCCACCCATCCACATTCCCTTCTTCTTCGAGGCAGCGATCTTGTCGCGAATCCTCTCGCCCGTTACCTCTCTTTCGAACTGGGCGAACGACAACAGAATATTCAAGGTGAGTCGGCCCATCGAGGTTGTGGTATTGAACTGTTGGGTAACCGAGACGAAAGAAACCCCTTTCGCATCTAGTGCTTCGACAATTTTGGCGAAGTCGGCCAGGCTGCGAGTGAGCCGATCCACTTTGTAGACAATGATGACGTTGATCTTGCCGGCTTCAACATCCTGCAGCAGGCGTTTCATAGCCGGGCGCTCCATGGTTCCGCCCGAATATCCACCGTCGTCGTAACGCGTCATTAGAACCCTCCAGCCTTCATGCCGCTGACTTGAGATGAAGGCCTCGCAGGCTTCGCGTTGGGCATCGAGCGAGTTGAAGGATTGTTCGAGACCCTCCTCCGAGGATTTTCTCGTGTAGATGGCACAGTGCGCGGCGGATTTTGCTTCAGGATTCATTGGGCCTCCTTTACTTGTTTGCTCGAATGGTCGCCGTTGATGCCAAAGAAAAGCGGCCCGGACCAGCGAGTGCCGGTAATCAGTCGAGCGATTTGGGAAAGGCTCTTGTAGTTGCCACCCTTGTACTCGTAGCTGTTCGGTCTTACGTTCACGATGTGGACTTCATCCTTCCACTGACGCACCAATCGCGTCCCCGGCTTGATTCTTGGGACAGAAGGAACTGTAGAGTCGTGGTTTTTTTCAAACGCTTCGCCCAACTGCCGAAGCCGAGTACGAGTGGGTGAGCCGAGTGATCCGGACGCATGTTCCTGGATTCGATAGGCCAGGATCGGAATCATTAAATCTCGACGAAGTTGAGATGGAGGAGATGAGCCAAACAGATCCCTCCAACAATCCAAGAGGGCGGCTCGATCGAGGTGAGGCAAGGCGGCAAGGCGCTTGGCATTTGGGTTCGGCATGAAACCTCCAGCCGAACATTGACGCTTCCTTCCGCTCACAAATCAAGTCAATTCGACCATTCTGGCCTCGTTTCGCTTCATTTTGCCGCCACGACGGCCTTAAAGGACGATCTATGTTGCAAGATTTCTAGCTTTTTTCTGCTGCTTCAATCGCTTCGTCCTTAGCTTCTTGCCCCGGCTTTTCCAATAGTCCCGCTGACGTTGTTGAAGAGAACAAGAGTCGTCGCAGAATCGCTGACCGGCTCGCTCAATCTCAAAAAACTTGCGACACCGAGTATTTGCGCAAACTCCGGTTTCGTGGGGATATAAAAACTCTCGCCGGAGTATCGAATACAGGAGAGGCCGAATCCCAAATCGGATGCTGCCATGCATCTCCATGAGGTTTGGGAACACAAGGGCAGGGAAAATGTTCAATAGTTCGCAAACCACAATCCGGCCAGCAATTTTGGGACCGAGCAATGCATCGGGTCTTCCCGAGCTGAGATCTTTGATGCGCTGACGTGCAGCCTGACCACTCTTCCAGAACGGTTCGACCTTTCGTTGCGCCCGTTCTCGCTCCCATTGGTGAGGCCATCGACCTATGTTGCTCGCAATACTGGCGATCAAGGTTTGAGCCGAGTCGAAGTTATAGCGGGCCTCATTTAATTGCATAATCAGCGCAAGAGTCGCACGATAGGTGGCCTGCTCATTCCTCAACTCCTCGATGTCCTGCGTAGCAGTCAGGACTAGTTGCGGATCGCCCAAAAGACGCACAGACTCGGCCGTTACTGGGCCGAAAACACGAACGAATGCAATAAGCTGATCATCTGTATCGGCGTTTGCGAAACGAATATGAGGCGAATCTTTTCCGGTTCTCTGTTTGCCAAGAGAGCGGTTCTTTCGAGCGACCTCGTACTGCCTTACGATATCTGATGGCTGCCCATCCGCCTTATAAGAGGGAAACATTCCTGAGACGAACAACAGGTCGCCCACGCTTTTGACGTCCAACTCAGCCCGTCCTCGCATAGGCTCTGCCCACTGAAATCCTGGATATAACTGCTCTACAACTGTCATACTATACAGTAGAGCACAGATTGCGATAAATTGGCAATTGTGTGGGCTTCCAACCAGAACATAGCGATGACTACGAGAACCGATAAGGAGCTGAGAATTTGAATGTGTCAGGCCTCGAGGTCCGATATTTGCCGGTCGGCAAATTGAAGATCAATCCTCAAAACGCACGCACGCACTCCAAACGACAGATCCGTCAGATTGCCGACAGCATCCGGGAGTTTGGTTTTAACAACCCACTTCTGGTCGACCATAGCAACATTGTGGTGGCAGGCCATGGCCGCCTGTCGGCGGCAAAATTGCTTGGCCTGCGAGAAGTGCCCACCATACGATTGGAAAATCTGTCTCCCGATCAGATCCGAGCCTACGTGCTTGCCGACAATCGCCTAGCCGAGAAAGCCGGTTGGGACAAGCAGATGCTTGCTATTGAACTGCAACATTTGCTGACGCTGGAGAGTGATCTTGATGTGACGATTACCGGCTTTGAAATTCCCGAGATTGACCTGCTGCTGTCAAAGCCAGGCGACGAGCTGGACCAAGCTGACGTTTTCGATATGCTTGATGCTTCGCAGGCAACTACTCAGCCCAGTGATCTCTGGCTTTTGGGCAAACACCGAATCTTCTGTGGAAGTGCGCTTTCGCGAGAGTCTTATGCGAAGCTATTGGCCGGACGACCTGCAGCGATTGTCTTCACAGATCCACCCTATAACGTCCGAATTGATGGCCATGCGAGCGGCAAGGGAAAGATCCGACACCGCGATTTTCAAATGGCCTCTGGCGAGATGGATGAGTTCGAGTTTATCTCATTTCTCACAACCAGCCTCCGCCTGATAGCACGATACAGCACCAGCGGCTCCATCCACTTCGTGTGTATGGATTGGCGCCACATGGGAGAGCTACTTGAAGCCGGTCGGCAGGTTTACAGCGCCCTTGTGAATTTGTGCATCTGGGTGAAAAGCAATGGAGGAATGGGCTCGTTTTATCGCTCGCAACATGAGTTAGTCTTCGTCTTCCGGAATGGCGGCCAACATCGAAACAACATTCAACTTGGCCGTTTCGGTCGCAATCGTAGCAATGTTTGGGAATATGCCGGACTGAATTCTCTCTCGAAACAAACAGATGAAGGCAATCTTCTGGCCTTGCACCCCACGGTGAAGCCGGTAGCCCTCGTCGCCGACGCCTTGCTCGATTGTTCAGCTCGCGGCGACATCGTGCTGGATGGATTCTTAGGGTCCGGATCCACCCTGATGGCGGCGGAACGCACGGGCCGCTGCTGTTATGGCATTGAGATTGACCCGATCTACGTGGACACGGCAATTAAGAGGTGGCAGCGCTACACGGGGGACCATGCGGTTCACTCCACCACCGGGAAGCGATTTAATGAGATCCTCACCGAAAACTCGGAGACCCATGGCACAAAAGAAGGATGCGAAGTATTCAGTCGGATACAAGAAGCCGCCCCGTCACAGCCAGTTCAAGCCAGGGCAATCCGGAAATCCGCACGGGCGTCCGAAGAAGGCCGATAGCATAGCGGAAGTCTTGCGGCGGGAATTGAACGTGCGAATTCCAGTTATGCAGCACGGCAAGAGGCAACGGGTTTCCATGTTGCGGGCCATCGTCAAGCAGCAGCTGAACAAAGCAGCCTCCGGCGATCTGAGGGCGATGGCGGTCTTATTCAGCGTGCTCAAGTCTTACAGACCAGATAGCGGAGACAACCTAAGCGAATTGGTGCAAGAATTTCGCGCGCTTTATGCGCGACGCGCCGCGTCTGAGGAAGAAGGCGATGCCCAGGTTTAACTTTGGCCGAAAGGCAGAGCGCTTCGCCATGCGACCGCCTGAGGAAGATTGGCGCATCAACATTCTAGAAGGAGCTGTCCGCAGCGGGAAAACCTGGTGCCTTCACCCAAAGACACTCTATGGCTGCAACTACAAGGTTGAGGGCCGCAAGATCCTTACCGGGGTTTCGAAGCAAAGTATCTACAACAATGTGCTGACCGATCTGTTCGAAATCGTCGGCCCCAGAAACTACCACTACAATCGAAATTCCGGTCAGCTCCGGCTCTGCAGCACCGATTGGCTGGTAATCGGCGCCAAAGACGAGGGGTCGGAAAAATACATTCGCGGTTTAACCGTGGGGGTGGCAGTCTGTGACGAGATCAGCCTGATGCCGCAGAGCTTCTTTCAAATGTTGCTCAGCCGCATGTCACCTCCGGGGGCACGCCTTTACGGCACAACGAATCCAGACAGCCCCTACCACTGGCTCAAGACTGACTATTTGGATAAGCCGGAGCTAAGGTCAGGGAAGATTCTGTGGTCCGATCACTTCACGATGGATGACAATCCCAATCTCACCGAAGAATTCGTGGAGTCCCAGAAGCGGTTGTACTCCGGATTCTTTTACAAACGATTCATCGAAGGATTGTGGGTATTGGCCGAAGGAGCAATCTACAAGGATTCATGGTCGGACGAGTTGCTGTATGACCAGAAGGACGAACCTCCGGGCCTGAGAAACCCAGGAGGACACTCGCAACGTATCATCGCGATCGACTATGGGACCACCAATCCTATGGTTTTCCTCGACATCTATGACGATGGCAAGTTCTTCTGGATCGTTCGAGAGTACTACTGGGATTCCAACGTTACAATGCGACAGAAGACGGATGCAGAATACGTAAAGGATTTGATTGCCTTCATCGGGCCCGCAAACAATGCGAAAGTCATCATCGATCCCTCCGCTGCGTCATTCGAAGCAGAGATGGTCAAGCATGGCATCTGGCACGTGGATGCGGACAATGAAGTAGGCGAGGGAATCCGAGTATCTTCCATGCTGCTGAATCAGCGTTTAGTTCGATTTTGCAGGCAAACGGTGCCAAAAACAATTCAGGAGATGCAGACGTACGCATGGGATTCAAGAGCCGCACAGCGCGGCGAAGAGAAACCGCTCAAAAACCATGATCACGGTCCCGATGCATTCCGCTATTTCGCCAAAACGGAGGTTCCACATTGGCGCTTGGCTTGTTAAGCACAAGGTTCGCTCACTCATCAGCTTTATCAATCTCTCCTTGTGGGGATCTCGACTAACCGACAGTCAGCCGAGTAAATGTCGCTCGTGGTCAGCGATTTCTGGCACACCAGTGGCACACAACCGAGGGCCACACATAACTTCCGGGTCGCTTGTCAACTGCGCGCAGACCGAGCGCCAAAACCAATTTGCAGGATTCACTATCGAATTTGTTTTCACTAATGGGCACATCAAGGCGATCCGTCTAACTGCAAGTTTTGAAGCTGTACGCGAGTACTCAAACAAGATGCGAACCTAATCAAGGCAAGACAAGCGCGCTCACAAGATTGGTGAGAACTTCTACCGCAGTCCGGTTACCAAGTAAAGGTCCGTTAGCTGTCGACGATAGCCATAGACGTAGGTCTTGGCATCGGGAGTGAGCAGGATTGGGCCGATAAATTCCACGCCAGCCGGGTCAGCGGGACGGAGCCTTTTCCACTCGCTGCGCAGGCCTGATGTCACGTCTATCTTGACCACCACAGCCGGCATTTCCGCCGTGCCATAGACGTAAATGAATCGGCCATCAGAGCTCCAGCTGATAGGAAGTTCGCCGGTACTGAAGCCGGGAATCGGACGCGGCTCGCCGCCGTCCAGCGGATACAGGTATCCGCTGATTCATGGGGGCCGTACGCGCATTGTGGTAGGCCTGCATCTGGCCCATGAACTGCTGGAACCCCCTTGTGAGCAACAACCGCCGAGACAATTCGCTCCTCACCGGCGAGAAGCACACCACATCTGCTGAGCGCCAGCGTGCTATTCTATGCCCTTCATGCTTCAGTTTCGGCGCATCACTACGCAGAAGCGATTCATTCCCCAGATCGATGGACTCCGATTCATTGCAATTGCATCGGTCGTGCTCTTCCATATTTATGCAGCGTTAGAACGGGGAGCCGTTCCACCCCCGATTCCCCTCAACAACGATCTACCGAAGCGCGGAGTCGAACTGTTTTTCGCAATCAGCGGCTTCATTTTAGGAGTGCCTTTTGCCTCGCGCTACTTGCTAGGCGCACCGAAGGTCAATTTGAGATCCTACTTTCTGCGCCGTCTCACTCGACTGGAGCCCCCTTATTTTCTTGCCCTGTTTGCTTCGGCTGCAATGCAGTATTTAGTAGCGCATCGCTCGTTCAGCGACATGGCACCCCATTTATTGGCACATTCGCTTTATGTTCAAAATCTGATTTTTGGGGGATTTGTTGGATCAGCAAATCCTGCCGCATGGTCGCTCGAGGTTGAAATTCAGTTCTATTTGCTGGTTCCGTTTCTCGCGGTCATGTTTTCGATCGGCAATGCCCGAGTGAGGAGGACAACCATTCTGCTCACGATGTTGACGACGAGTGTTCTGAGTATTCCGCTTTATAGAAGCACACACCTGCACTATTCAATCCTTTACTATTGTCCTTTTTTTCTAGCTGGGTTCTTGCTCTGCGACTTCTACGTCACCCGAGGAGAATGGAGACAGTCATTTGGTTGGGACGCACTGGCATTTTGCCTTTGGCCCTCTGTGTGGCTTATGAGCCGAAATGTTGGACATGTTGTCCTGCCTCTCCTCATCGTGATCATCTATCTGGCGGCCTTCCGAGGTCGAATTCTGTCGGCGATCCTCAGCAATCGCGTTATTGCCGACATTGGTGGCATGTGCTACAGTTTATACCTTTTTCATGCAATGATTGTTTACGCCGTGAAGCACGTGACCGCTCCCTTGCATTTCGGAGAGAACTTCTGGTTGTATTTCATCTTGCAGTCATGCTTGATTTTGCCTTTCGTGTTGCTCTTCTGCGGAGCTTTCTTTGTGCTGATTGAACGGCCTTGTATGGACCGGGAATGGCCAAGGAAACTCTGGAATCACGCAAACAAAATATTGCTGTCGCGATCTGAGCAAACTCCGGCTTGAGCTAGAACTTCCTATGACTCTGGCTTGTATTATGCAACTGGCGCATATCGCAATATCACTCATTGCCCCGAACGGGAATTCTTAGCGCTAACGCCTGATTTCAACGATTGTAGGCCATTCGACGGACTTTCGGTATTGGTACAATTTCGCTCACTCGAATGAAAAGAGTTCCTGAGATAGACGGGCTGCGTGCATTGGCTGCGCTCTCCGTGTTCGCCCATCACGTCTTCGGCTTCCCCGCGATCATACGTATCACTGGTGCTGGGTGGATTGGCGTAGATTTGTTCTTCGTTATTTCCGGCTATCTCATCACCAATATCTTGCTCGGGATGCGCGATGCTCCGCATTATTTCAAGACCTTTTATATGCGCCGCACGCTCCGCATTTTCCCTCCCTATTATGCTTTCCTTGCTCTCTGTTTTGGACTTGCGGTCGCTTTCGAGCGCTGGGGCAGTTACCGTCTATCTCCAAGATTGTGGTTGGCTTTTGCCCTATATGGGACAAGTCTAATAGTCGTTCAGCACTGGTACGGCGCGGCAGTTTCGCAATTGCCGCAACCGGTAGGGTCCATCGAAGTGACTTGGTCCCTCTCAATTGAGGAACTGTTTTACCTTCTCTGGGCACCAGTCGTTCGCTTCCTGACGAAGCAACAATTGCGGGTTTTGGTTCTCGTGATCATTCTTTTTGCTCCTGTCGTGCGCTGGTATGTGCACACTGCCGGTGCACGTACGGAGTATCTCTTCTTCCCAGCCAGAATAGACACACTGGCTTTCGGCGCCCTCCTTGCTCTTCTTGGAGATAGAACTACTCGTTCGCCGGTGCGAGGCTGGATCGTGCTGTTCAGCTTAGCCGTTTCAGCCTGTTTCCTGCTTCTGCTTCCCGATCCGCAGCTCAATGCGTGCTTCGCGGTATTGGGCTACACAGTCATCGGCTTTAGCATGGCGCTGTTGTTGGCTTTCGTCTTGGCAAGGGCAGCCACCAATCACTGGTTGTGCCGTTATTTGCGGTGCCCTGTTCTCGTTAAACTAGGATCAATCTCCTACATGTTTTATCTCTTGCATGCTTTTGTCATCATGAGTTGTCGTCGAATATTTGCAAATGTTCTAGTGGATCATTGGGCGTGGAACCGTATTCTCCAGTCGGGAGCAAGCCTCGCCGTGACTGTCCTGGCGGCTGCAATATCGTGGAGGTATTTCGAATCGCCCATTCTTAAATTGAAGTCCCGCTTCGAGATCGACCGGCGCGATCGTGTAAAAGGCATCGCATCAGAGCGAGCATTTGAGCGTTAAGGCGAGGAAGTTACTCAGCACCCAGCAGAAGTTTCTGCGATTCTTCAGTTCATCACAGGCTGGATGCGGTCGAACCCTTCTGATCGAATTTCAAACTGCCGTTTCGGTGAACGATGCCGGAGAGCACAAGGCGTGCCATTGATCATGGATGAAACATACGTACAATGCCCGACTCAGGGACTCAGTACCCGCTGACTGCTCAATAGCCACTGATGCCTCCTTCGAGAAGAGCCAGATGAAGAAGACGAGGGCGAAGATGAACGCGACGGCGACGAGGAAAATTGTGACTTTTCTCCAGTCGAGAGGCTAAAAGGGGTGTAGATCGAGTGCACTTAGCTGGGAATGTGAGGACTTGGTCCTTATTCCGCATCATGCCATGCCGATCCTGTTGCATGAGTAGCCGGTTGCATTTGCTCTGACGGATACAGCAAAATTCGGAGCTGGTTCTCTTCGAGTTCCTGCCAATAGTTGGCGTACTGTGGCTGAGTATCGGCTGCACGCAAACGAACTGGGATCTTCTCGATCTCGGTGGGATCGTTAAGCCGAATGCCCAGTCCGAAACGAGTGAATTGATCGACGTAGCCGTAGGGTGATGACTCCAGCCACTTGCAGAGAAAGCAGGGGACTTTACGTAACGCGCACTCTAATACAACTGTCGAGAGAACTGTGATTCCGAACCAGGCTCTGTCCAGCAGTTTCGGACTCAGCGGTTCTTTTGTAAGAATGACATTTCTCCTCTGTTCAGGCGGCAGAATACGGTCGATAACGGCCCGGCGCTCGGTTACGCTTTCTGCCGGGTGTAGCTTGACCATCAACTCGCGGCCTTCCTTGGCCACCAGATTTGACAAACTAGGAAGAATATCCCCGTATACATCCGCTGCTCTTCCGCTTGTGGTTTCGTAGGGTTCTGAAAAGAAGACCACGAGTCGCCTATTGTCAATGTCGGGCCTTTCGCTCTTGCCACTGGCGATAGACGGAGCTCCGATAACAACCCGTTCGGCAGGCACTTGACACAAGCGCGTCAGATAGTCCATTTCCATCTTGCCTTTTGCGAGGATAAAATTCGCATGAGGCTGCTTAATCATATAACGCCCATCTAGCGCACCATGATGACACGAGATGGTCCTCATTCCTCTCTTGTTGGCGAGGAGTAGCGGGATGTGAGTATACCGATTACTGTCATCGGCGCAGAGTACTGCTCCCACCGATTCTGAATTGAAGACATTTCGCCATGCGTCGCGAATCTCAAGTCCTCGGGCGAAATGATATGGGAAATTATCGAAGTAGCCACACTCGGAGATGGTGCGGAACTCGGCGACATCTTCCAGTTCTTTGCGCAACGCTACCCACTGGACCAGTAACTCCTGGCTCTCGCATCTTCGTTCATGCGAGTGGACGCTAGCATAGGAGCGCAGCCATTCCGCTGCGACGTTCGCCGGACGATCCGAAATCCATCCACTGCGACGTGTTGAAACCAGCAAGAACTGCACCTGGGGAAGACTTCTTGCATAAGCGATGCCCGTTCTGGATACGTTGATGTAGGCAGTTGGCAGTAAAACGATCTCACCATTTCGCGGCTTTCGACGTCGGCTCACATAACCTCGAACTTGGTAACTCGGATCAGTCTTGTCCCAGAAAATCTCTAATAATTGACTCAAGGGAAATTTATGGAACGTTCTGAAATAATGTCCGGCGCCACGGCGGGGTTGCCGGGAAGGAAAGACCTCAATTCGGCGACCAAGTATCAGGCGTAAAGCCTCAGCATGAAATCCAGGGCCCGAAACATGAACATCATCTTTTGACCCAATCGATCGAGCCAGTTTGTGGAGCAATAATATCGTCTCGATTTGCTGATGTATGAGAAGTGCCGTCAACTCCCACCAGTCTAGGCCCCAGCGGTCCGTCAGTCGTCCTAGCCCTAAGCGAAGAAGCTCGCGTGTCCGATAAATCTCTTTATAGCTATCCCTCATTTCGTCCAGAAAACCAACCGGACAAGCGTATCGCGCTGCTGCTTGCTCATAAGTACTAATTCCCCCGCGTCCGAGATCAACGATTCGGTTCCAACCCCGGCCCACCCATGGGCCGTCCAGTAGATCGTCTTCTGGTCGGATAAGCAGGAGTTTCATGAGTAAAGTTCCGCTACGATACTGGTAAATGCGCTGTTACACCGCAGCGGAAAGGTTCTAAATCTGGCCAGCATGACAGCAAGGCGACGGGCCATGGCTCGTTCGAAGTAAGAGTCTCAAGCCCCACCGGAGTAATCGAGAGATGCAATCTAGACATCAGCAACATTCAAACTGCTTCCCCTTCTGGCGGAACCAGATTTCACATAGCCTTCTGTTTTATGTTCCGGTTAATCGATACGAGCTGCGGCTCTCGTTCGAGGATGCCCAGGACGTCGCGCCACGACAGATCGTTTGCGTCAACTCGCCTCGAGTATACAGCCCGCAAGAACTTTAGATCCTCGGGAACATCGAGAGTCCAGCGGTGGTGGCTGTAGTCCTCATCGCCGGTGACCGAAAGCAGTTTGAAACGCTGCGGGTTCTGGTGCAGAAACGGCGTAACGTGCTCGCGTTGAAAAGGTTCGCGAGCGTCCCTCCATGCAATTTCTAGCGCAGAAAAACTCATTACTTCAGTATCCAGTCCTCGAGGATATGTGCGATCGAGCACATTGCTCGCATAGTCGGCGTCGCCATTCAAGAATGCTCGGATGGTTCTGTCGCTAACCTCCGGATCAATCAGGGGACAATCGGAAGTGATACGCACAACAACATCGGCCTTCGACTCCTGAGCTGCGCAATAATAGCGATCAAGTACGTCTTGCTCGCTACCGCGAAATACGTTACACCCAAGCCGTTGGGATTCCAGAACGATAGCGTCATCCGCAAGGGTTGTCGTTGTGGCGATGACGATGTCAGTCAGGAGGACGGCCCGGCGCGCGCGACTCACGGTCCTCGCTAGTACGGTGTCGCCACAGAGGTCTTTGAGTACTTTTCCGGGTAGGCGGGTGCTGCCCATGCGGGCTTGGATCACGGCAACAACCTTCACCACGGATCTCCTTTCCAGCTCCTGTGCTTCGAATACGCTGCTAACTCTTACGGCTAAGCAGGAAAACCGTATCGCCGTGTCGTCTCCAATTTAGCTCAGCCGATCCTTGCGGACCAGCTTCAATGCCGGAAACTACTGTAGCCAAATGATGACGAAGAAGTTTCAACCCATGGCACGGATTGACAGCGAAACATTTCAGTTCCCACACTCTGATACAACCTTCGCGAGATTCGCGACTGCCCGCTCAAGGTCGGCGAATAGACGCTTGTAGCCCTCGGTGTCTGTGTGACTGCCTTCGATATAGGCATTCAGCGCTTGCAATGCTTGATCCACATCCTTCTGTGCCGCGTTAACCTCGGTCAAAGTTGCCATGCCGTCGATCATTGTACTGCGCCTTTCGGAGCGGCATCAAATATCTTCAGCAGCAATTTCAGAATCAGTTGAGGATCGAGTCGATCCCTCTACTCCCTTCGTCCGGATCTCGGGCGCGTCTCCAATCCACACTTCAACCTGCGAGTCGGCTGCCAGTCGTTCGAACCAGCGGGCGTGCGCCCGCACGCTTCCATGCCCCGCCCGCAGCCGACAGCACACGATAGAGCTTCTGCGCTCCCATCATGATCTGCTTGGCGCGCTCCGGTGCTATTCCTTGTGTAATGTTCCTGAGCCAGAGGATAGCTTGAGGTTTTAGTTTGAAGTTTTGCCGCAGTCCACTTTCTGAATGTGAAAGGGCGACGGAGGAAACGAGCAACTATAGAACGGCTATTGCAAAGATAAATAAGTAATAGACGAACCGCTCACCTGGGAGTAGTATTCGGGGGAAAAAACATCCGGAAAGGGTTTTTTGGGCGGTTGACATTAACTTTTCTCTCCTTAGAGATTTGCTTCCGATTAGAAAACAATATCCCCCAGAGGAGACGCTCGAATGAGATGGAAATGCAAAACGTTGGGACTCAGCGTATTTCTGTGCTTGCAAGGGGTTGCATTAATAGCGCAAAACGTTGTCGAAAACCCTTCGGCTAATCAGGCAATAGTCCAGCCCGCAGGTACGGTTCTTAGCGCTAACAATCTCGCTGATATCCGCTATGTAACTCTTAGCTGGAACTGGAGCTGCACAGACGGGGCTGGAGTGTGTGCCCCAGGGTCGTTGGGCAGCCTTACGACTGCCGGTCCCAACACCATCAAGCTTACCTGCACCACATCCTTTCCCTGCCCGCTGGGCATCGACACCACCGATGGCGCATACCCGCTCTCCAACAACTTCTCGATCACCGGAGGAACGGCGATCCTGACTTCAGCAGCCAATCCATTTAACGGGATCTTTGTCGGCGAGCCGATTTGCGTGCCGGGAGCGGGTCCCTCGGGAGCAACCCTATGTACTCTCATACAGAGCTATCAGAATGCGGGGCAGGTGACACTACTCACAAATGCAACCACAACGGCCAGCGGTGGCGGCACTAACTACCTTATGCTAAGCAGCTACGTTTACGCTGTGTATCTATCCGGCGCCGGAACCCCGGAAGCAGCACCAGTGGTGACCGGAAGTTGCACGCCGGGAGCAACCAGTGGAAACTGCACACTGAACATTCTGACCGTCAACTCCCACGCTAGTGGCTACACTGTGAGCTCCTCAACGTCGGGCATTCAGGAGGCCTGGAACGACGCTTGGGTCAACGACTCTGGATCGGGAGGCGGTGCTGGAGTATCCGTCGCGCCATATGTGAAATGTGCGGCCGACACAACCTATTCGATCTACTCGTCTCTCTACACGAGAGGGAGGGGCGGAATACTGGATTGTGCAGGGGGACTCATCCAGTCGAATACCCGCGACCGTACGATCTACGTGGGAACCACGCAAGGTCATCCCTATGTGAACGAACATAAACTCTACAACCTAACTGGCACCTCGACAGTGAATGTGGACGGCGTGCAAGTGTCAAGTGTATGTGCGGGGACTGGCTGTTCTCCCACGCAGCCGACGAATACCTACCTTGTGACCACCGTATCGACTCATCATTTTCTAGCCGCCAACACCTTGGGGGCGTCCACTGCCTTGCCCGACACTGTGGACTGCGAATACTACTCCCAGAACGCAGTGCAGCACTGGACCGCAGTCGTGACTTCGGTGCCAAGCTCCACGAGTTTCACCGTAACCTTCGGAACAGGCACAAACTTCGCCATCAGCTCAAACACCTTTGGCTGGTGCAATCTGCTTAATACCTTCGTGGAGAACAATTCCGATCATGTGATCGCACAGGACATCAACATCAATCAGATTACAGGCACCGGACCTGGGTACTTTTCGTGGGGCATCACTAACGACAACGACCAACACTTCATCATTGAAAGAGCAACGAACCGCTCCAGTGTGGTCATTAACAACACGGCCAACTGGCCGAACGGCGCGTTCTTTTACCAGCGGTACGATCAAGGGCTGGCTGGAATCGCGTATCTTCACAGCGCTGAAATCACGGGGCTGAACTGTGCAAGCTCTGCCGGAAACGGCTTCGTCTTCACCGACTCAGTGTGCCAGGGATTTCCTGTCTTTGGGTTCCGTTACTTTGGGGGATTGCAGCCCAGCACCATTCAGAATATGTACCAGGAGTCCACGGGAAGCAGCAATAACCCATCATTCGGCATTCCCGCTCAAATGGGCATGCTATTCCAAGGCTCGGCTAACCACAAAATTTTAGGAACATTCCCACTGAGCGGGTTCGCTCCCACATTCGCCAATCAAGGTGGAGCTACCGTCACCAAGAACTACTTCGTTGTCCCTCGAAACGGTAGCGCTTATGGCCCGGTTCTATACATCGGACAAGCCCTGACCGTTGGCGTTACCGGCGGCGCAGCCGTTCCACTGAAATGGCCCGCAGTGTCGTATCAGGATGTAACGGGTGCAGCAGTTAGTTCTCCACAGTGGGATATCTTCTACACCACGGGAAGCAACATCCCAGTCAGTGCCAACGCTACTCAGGTAACCACCGCCCTTTCCGCCGGAACAGCCTGCACTTCAGCTGGCGTCTGCTCCTTCTCTGACCCAGAAACCTCAGTAACGGGATACGCGATTCAGTCACAAACCTATGGTCCCTCGTTCTGGTTCTGGCCCACTTCGCTGGTATTCAACAACACCGTGGCGTACTTGGAGAAAGCCGCCACGAACCCGTCCGCTGTTTCTTCGCAGGGCATCTTGGCGGTGTCCATCATTGCGGAACAGTGCATATCTGCAGGCCCTGCCGCTCAACGATCTCCGCTCTGGGTCAGTTGCCCAAACTCCGATAGCGGGGGCGGTTCGGGCAGCATGGCCTGGGTTTTGCAGGAACAAGATACCGCAAACAACGGCCCAGCCGTCAACAGCAAAGGCCGCATCAACCTCGGGAAACTCGTCGGCGCGCCCAACGACTTGCTCACGCTGCAAGATTCCAACTTCAACAAAACTATGTCTACCGCGGGGCACAGGCCATCGAACGATGCTAACGACATGGCGATTGGCGTGGATCAATCCGGCGGTTTTGCCCAACGAGCGCAGAATTCCATTACAAATTACATCGGAGCCGTGCCCAACGGTGGCGCGACAAATTTCGCGGAACGGCTAACGAACTCGCTCAAGACCTTTACTGTCCCGGTGCAGGCGACGGCCTACCAGACTTCGACGAATTGCTCCGCGGCGGGTACAGCCGCAAATCCTTCGGTCGCTTCGTGTTCGGCCGCGGCGGCTGGCGCGTTCTCCTGTGATCCGGCGGCCAGCGGCGGAACGTGCAAGGTCAACACAACTTCGGTTACCGCCAATTCGGATATTCAGATCACATCCACAGCGTCAGCAGGAACCAGACTGGGCGTGACCTGCAACACGTCCGCCGACACAACAACGAAGCCACGCATTGCCTCAATCGGCACGGGGGCGAGCTTTACTATTAACCTCGGCTCGTTTTCGACAAATCCAGAGTGTTTTTTGTACAACATTACCAATTAAGTGTTGGAACTTCGGGACTATTCAATGTGAGTTTTGGGGATTCTACGTAGCGAAGTTTGCAATGACCAAGCCAACACAGCCAGCCGATTCTGCCTTGCAGCACAATTGGGAAATCGTGGGCGATGCTGGACCTAACTGGAAACTATATAGGGCCAGAAGTCGTCTTGAACTAAGCCGCTTTGCGGCGGACGCTATCGCGTGTTGCGGAGCCGACGGTGGAGGTGATCTGAGCTAGTTTGTTGTCGCAGAGGAGGAACTCTCTGTGACCCATCTACGCCAGATCATGCTTGAGGAACTACATCGCCGCAACGGCGCCGAGGTCACCATTGACGCTTACATTCACACGGTTGAACATTTCAGTCGACACTTCCATCGCTCACCCGATCAGCTTGGCCCCGATCATATTCGCCAGTATCAGGCCGCGTTGTTCACGCGCTGGAAGCTGGCCCCCAACACCGTAGGTGTGCGATGGGGGCCCATCTGGCAGGTCATGCTGAACGGTCGGATTTGGTTCGAGGCTTAGGTCTGTGGTCGGCGACCGCGATCGTTATTGGCGACACCATCGGCACTGGTGTCTTTCTCGTCACCAGTGACATGGCCCGCGCCGCCGGATCCGTCATGCTGGTTTTCACCGGATGGGTTGTCGGCGGCCTTATCGTATTCTTCGGCGCCATCTGCTATGCCGAGTTCGGTGCGGCATTCCCGAAGGCTGGCGGGCCTTACGTCTACCTCAGCCGCGGTCTCGGTCCCCTATGGGGATTTCTCTTTGGCTGGATGAGCTCATTCCTCGATCGACCGGTAGCAATGGCGACACTGGCGGCAGGATTCCTGCGATTGATGGGATTCCTGTTCCCCGTTGTAGATACGCCGTTATTCAGAGGCCATCTCGCTAGTTACAACTTCACCTTTACTGCCGCTCAGCCGCTGGCGGCGTTGGTGGTATTGGCGGTCACAGCCATCAATTATTTGAACGTGCGCACCAGTGGCGCAATTCAGATGTTTTTGACTTGCCTGAAGATGGGAACGATTGTGGTGATTGTTGTGGCCGGCATCGCTTTCGGAAGGCATGCCGTGGTTGCAGCTGTCCCGGCGGTAACCCCATCGGGTTGGGGAACCATTGGCGCCTTGCTAACCGCCCTTGTTCCCGCGATGTGGGCCTACAACGGCTTCAACGACCTCGGCGATTTGGGCGAGGAAATATTGCACCCTCAAAAGAACATACCTGTCGCAATCATCCTGGGACTGTTCACGGTCGGCAGCCTGTACCTGGCGGCAAATATTGTTTACTTCCACACTTTGACTTTTTCCCAAATCGCTTCCTCCCGGCACGTCGCGTCGGATGTAGTGCGCTCGTTCGCTGGATCCCGGGGAGCAGCCTGGCTCACCGTGGCCATGGCCATCTCTGCATTGGGGCGCTCCATGTGGTCGTGATGACCGGTGCGCGCATTCCGTATGCCATGGCGCGCGACGGCGTCTTCTTCCAGTTTGCAAAGAGGATTCACCCCTCTTTCAACACTCCCAGTGGAGCGTTGATTTTTCTTGGGGCTGTCGCATCGCTGCTAGCCTTGACGGGTACTTTTGAGGAACTGTATTCGCTGTTTGTGTTTGCGGTCTGGATTTTTTTCGCTCTAACTGCGATTGCGCTCCTTCGTTTGCGTCGTACAGAGGCCGACCTTCCCAGGCCATATCGGGCCTGGGGTTATCCTTGGACGGCGCTCATTTTCCTGTTCGCAGCGATCGCCTTGACCATCAACTTGTGGATGGTCCGGCCTGTGCGGTCCTCGCTCGGGCTGGCAGTGATCGTTGCAGGCATTCCATTCTTCTACCGGATGCGCAAGCGGCGCTCCTCCGCGCCACCCGCCAGGTAGGAGATATACTGATCCCGATTCGGTTTGGATCCATCTTTCGTTCTTGCGGCAACCATGGCGAGATTGAACCTAAAAGCGAAGCGCGAGTGTAAGTGGACGTGGCGAGCCTTGGCGAAGTTATGCTGCGGCTCGATCCGGAGGACCAGCGTGTTTTCACAACTCGGAAATTTGGCGTCTGGGAGGGTGGCGGGGAACACAACTTAGCCGCGGCCTTCGGCGCTGCTTTGGAATGGACACGGCGATCGTGACAGCGCGCGTACCAAAGGCTCTTGCCGTGCTCCCGCTGTCACGCTATGCTCCTTCGCCACAGGCTCCTTTAGGCCCCCGACATTCTCACCAAGCTTTGGGCCCTCCCAGTCCTGCGTTGGGATAGATAAAGGCAATATCTTGACCCACCCCGCTCGTGCTACAGTGCCGCACGATTCTTATTCAGTAGAAGCGCTGCAGTCTGGAGGGACCATGAAGTCCCACGTTCGGTCTCGTACGGCAGGTTCTGTGTCGCGGCGAGAATTCCTGTCGCAGTCCGCCGCGGCCGCAGTCGGCTTCTCCATCGTTCCACGCCGGGTGCTGGGCGGCGCCGGATTCGTTCCTCCTAGCGATAAGGTGAATATCGCTTTCATCGGCGTCGGTGCTCAAGGGATGCGTGTCATGTTGCGTTTCCTGCGCGAAGCCGACGTGCAAGGCGTTGCCGTCTGCGACGTGAACAAGTCAGGCGCGAATTATCCGCAATGGAGCACGCACGAGTTCTGCAATTCGGTGCAAACACTGCTCGGCGTGTCGAGCGGATGGGATTGGCTCAGCCCCGATCAGCCCATCCAGTTGTCGCATACACTCAGAGCCAGCTGCGGCGTTGCCGGGCGCGATCCGTGTCAGAAAATCGTGGAGGCCTATTACGCCACGCAACAGCGCTCGGGCCGATATCACGGATGCGCCGCGTACAACGATTTCCGCGAACTTCTCGAAAAACAGCACGATCTCGATGCGGTCGTCGTTTGCACCACCGACAATCTGCACGCTGCAGTTTCTGCTGCGGCGATGCGCAAGCGCAAACACGTCTTTTGTCAGAAACCTTTGACGCACACGATCTACGAAGCGCGACGTATCGCAGAGATAGCGCGCGAAACGGGCGTGATCACGCAGATCGCCGTCGCCAATCAAGCATCGGAAGCAACGCGCCAGCTTTGCGAATGGATTTGGGATGGTGCCATCGGCCCCGTTCGCGAAGTGCACAATTGGTCGAGCCGTCCATTCTGGCCACAGGGCATCGAACGTCCCAAAGAATCGGAACCCGTGCCCGGTGGACTCGACTGGGATCTATGGCTCGGCCCTGCGCCCACGCGTCCGTTCCATCACGTGTATCTGCCTTTTGTCTGGCGCGGCTGGGACGACTTCGGCTGTGGAGCTCTCGGCGATATGGGTTCCTATAGTTACGACACGATTTTTCGCGTGCTCAAGCTCGAAGCTCCAGTCAGCGTCGAGGCCAGTTCCACCGATCGCTACGACGAAACGTTTCCCCTGGCCTCGATCATCCACTACGACTTCGCCGCTCGCGGCGATATGCCGCCAGTCAAGTTCACCTGGTATGACGGTGGCCTCAAGCCGCCGCGTCCCGATGAATTGGAACCCGGGCGTCCGTTCAAGGGGAATGAGGAGGAAGACGAAGGACTTCTCTTTGTTGGCGATCGCGGCAAGATTCTTTGCCGCTTCAACGGCGGCGACCCGAAGCTGATCCCACAACCGAAAATGGATGCTTACAAGCAGCCGTCGAAAACGCTGCCCCGGTCGCCGGGCAACGAGCGCGAATGGCTCGACGCGTGCAGAGGCGGCAAAGTGAAACCGGGCGGGAATTTCGAATTTGAGGGCATGGTGACTGAAACGCTTTTGCTCGGCAACGTCGCCGTGCGCACCGGAGAGAAACTGAGTTGGGACCGCGCCAATATGAAAGTGAATAATTCCGATCTTGCGCAAAACCAGATTCGGCCGGAACGCCACGGCGGATGGGAACTGTAAAGGGGGCAACCGATGTCTGCGATTTCCAGACGTGACTTCTGCAAGATCGCCAGCGCGCAAGCCTTCACTGCCAGTCTGCTCTCCGGCGGAATTCTCAAGCTGCATGCCAACCCGCTCGGCATGCCCATTGGCTGCCAGACGTGGCCTGTTCGCGACATGATCGCCAAGGATTTCCGCGGCACCATCAAACAACTCGCTGACGTCGGATTCCAATCCATCGAACTATGTTCGCCTTTGGGCTACGCCGAATACGGCTTCGGCGGCCTGGCCAAATATAAGGGCGCCGAACTCCGAAGAATTCTCGGCGATGCAGGCGTCACCTGCGTGAGCTCTCACTTCGGCATGGACGAACTGCGCAAGAACCAGCAAGCCAGCATCGAGTGGGCGAAAGACGTCGGTCTCACACAGATGCTCGTGGCCAGCCTCGGCGGACCGGAAAATCCCACGATGGACGAAGTGAGGCGCTCCGCGGACGAATACAACAAGATGGCCGAGCAAGCCGCCACAGCCGGAATCCAGCAGGGACTGCACAACGAAAATTTCGAGCTTTCCACCGTGGACGGCAGGCGTACTTACGATGTGCTGTTCGAGCTTCTTGATCCCAGGCTGGTTAAGTTCCAGTTCCAGGTTTCCACCATCAGCAGGGGCTTCGACGCAGCTGAATATTTCACGAAATATCCCGGCCGCTTTATTTCCATGCACGTGCAAGGCTGGTCTGCCGAGACGAAGAAAGTGACGGCCGTGGGACAGGACTCTTTGGATTGGAAGAAAATCTTTACCGCCGCGAAGAGCGGCGGGATCAAAAACTACTTCGTGGAAATGAAACTGGACATGATGAAAGCCAGCGTACCCTACCTGCGCAATCTGCGGGTTTGAATAGGCTGGGGCTGGAATTTGTTGCACCCATTCCCGGTTAGCGGGAGTTCATGGAGATTTCTCTGACTGGCCCTATCCCATGTAACCCACGCAAACATTAGCCATTTGCAGCGAAAGGAGTTGGACGTTCTCTCCGCCATTTTTTCATGCACTTACGAAATCTGGGCGCCATTAATAGCCCCCGGGGGACTCCAGGTGGCGAGATGCGAACATTCCGGGCGGCTGGACTTCCGCATCCGCACTTCGTCTCAAGATTCGGTTCGCAAGCAGCCTTTGTGGAGTATTCTTCTTCGGACCGCCAGGCTGTTCGAGGTTGAGCGTCAACAGCCAGGCTACTGGAGACGTTTTCTGCCGGCAGCAGCAAGGAGCAGCGCGCATATGTCGTGGTGTAAGCGCCTACTAGGCTTTCCCTACTTCGCTCTATTTTTTTTGTTTCTGCCGCACCTTCTCTTCGCGCAAACACCCGCAGCGGTATGGGCAGAGCTAGTCCAGTCCCTGGACGCCAGGAAGGTGAAAACCGGAGATACGATTCTGGCGAAGCTGGTCGTGGGCTGGAAGAGTCCTTCTTGCGATTTGCGGCAGGGCGCGATCATTCAAGGCCGAGTGGTGACCCAAAAGGCTCATTCCAAAACCGAGAAGACTTCAGAAATCGGCGTTATCTTTGACACTGGCCAGTGCGGTGGCCGCGATCTGAAACCATTGTTTCTGACCGTTGCTGCGGTCGTGGCGCCGACTCCTGCCAGCGATTCCGACTTTCCGTATGCAGAGAACCTGCAGCCGTTGAGTGGGGCGGTAGGTCTCACCTTGAACTCCAACGTGCGGAGTATCAGCCAGGCGTCAGACACCGTCTTCTCCGAACCGCGGCCCACCAAAGCTCCAAGTCAAGTGAAGCCGGGACAAGTGGTTGGAATTCCTCACCTTGCGATCTCAGTCGGACAAGGGATAAATGGCGCTTCCATCCTCTCCTCGACCGGACATAATGTACAGCTCAGGGCTGGAACGCAGTTCGCACTAGTTCCGAATCTTAGAGCCGAGCCCAACGGAACAGGCGACGCCAAGAGTGCCGATGCCAATGCAGCCACTGGGAATTCTGCGCCGGAGGCAGCCGAACCCGCTCCTGCAGACATTGCGGACGAGAGGGATGTCTGCGTCGCTCCCGACTGCACCATGGCCCTCGCGGACAGCACGGTGGACCAGCAAATTCAAGGCGCACAAATCACTTTTCCCTTGAAGGGTCTGGGATACCTGCCTCCTTCGGCAGACCGGGAAATGTCCGGCTTCAATTACGATGCGAGCATTGCTTACTTGGGCCCGACCCAGTTTCTCTTCACCTTCAACCCGCACATACTCGTCCCCCGCGGTGGAGCAGAAGCAAATTTCTTCGGCAAACTTCGCATCGTGCGTGCCGTGCTTATCGATCTGGAGAAAAAAGAGATTGTGAAGACGGTGGATTGGCGCGTCCCAGACTCCGGGCGTTATCTATGGCCAATCGGAGAGAACCAGGTCCTGATTCATGTAGGTCAGGAATTGCGGGTTTACGGCCCCGGACTTCAACTGCGCAATCGGATTTCCCTGGGAGGCCCACTCGAGTTTGTGCGGACTTCCCCGGCGTCAGAATATTTCGCTGCAGGAATTCTTCACGAGCGGCACTCGCGCGAGCTACATCGCCAACTGGAGGATGCCGAACTCCGCGAACCGGAAGAAGATGTCGAAATTCGGCTGCTTGATTCGCAATTCAGGGTGTTGACATCGATCATGCGTTCTTCACGCGTCCCGCCGCCAGTCTTGCTGAACGAAGGCGAGGTCCTCATCCCCAGCATTGACCGAAACCGTTGGCGAATCGTGGAGAACAGTTGGGCTGGACAGCGGCGGATTCTCGCCAACGCTACTTCAACCTGCGTGCCACAAGCAGAGAGCTTGCCCGGAAACTTGCTGTTCGTTGTCGGTTGCGACCGTCAAACGGGCAACCGGTGGTACCGCATCCTCCACGGCGACGGTAAGGTCGTGCTCAAGGGGTGGTCTCCTTCTTCAGAACTCGAGCAGACCGCGGGCGGAAACGTCGGCGGCAATGCGTTCGCTATCAGAATCGCGGAAGCGACCCAATCGCGGCTACTGCAGTCGGTTTTCAAGCCGTCAGATCTGAAGAGTGCGCGAGTAACGATCTACCGGGCGAAAAATGGCCGCCGAATTTTTTCCATTGGCCTGCCCGACCCAGTGCCTGCGGTACAAACGTTCGCGATTTCTCCGCGTGAGAACCAGGTGGCCTTGCTCAAGGCTGGCGAGATTGCTTTTTATCGAGTCCCGGCTGTTGACTAAACGCAGCCCGCGCGAGTCGTGGAGAGTACCCTTTCTCCATCCGAAGAGAGCGGGTGGCGGGGATTCAACCACGACCCTCTACGATTCGCGGAAATCAATCATGACCGGGGCGGACCGGAACCAATTCGTCTTGAATCCCACGTAAATGATCCCCACTGCGAACCAAATGCCCCCCACGGTCTTGGCGATGATATTCAAGTTGAACCAGATCACGCCGCAGAAAGCGAATCCGATCAGCGGGAGAATGGCATTTTTCAGAAGCTTCGGCGAAGCGCCGGTCTTCTTGGCGATCACCGTGAACTGCCAGAAGCATGCAAAGTTTACTCCCATGAAGGCAAGGAAGGCTCCGAAGTTGAGCAATTCGCCCGCGTGTTCATAAGCGCTGCCGATATGGTTGAGCATCACGGCCCCGAGAAATGCCAGGGCGCCGATGAGCAGAATGTTATAGGTCGGAGTGCTGCTTCCAGGTTTGAGATAGCCGAAAAATTTCCTGGGCAGCACCCCGTCGCGGCCCATGCCAAACAGCAAGCGCGCCGCGCCCAAGGTGCCGGTGAGTCCGCTGCCAAAGGCGGCGACGATCAAAGTCACACCCATGGCATTGAACAAAAGCACACCGCCCACGCGGCTGCAGATATCCATAAATGCGGTCTCGAGGTTTGGGAACGAGCGCCAGTCCGGCCACACTCGCGCCCCCAGATACGATTCGAAGCCGCTGCACACCCCGGCAAAAATGCAGGTCAGCACCACCGCCAGCAAAACGTTGCGCCTGGGATTTTCCACGTCTTCGGCCAGCGTGGTCACGCCATCGAAACCAATGTAGGTGAGCGCCGCGAACGAAGTCGCAGTCAGGATCTTATGTGAGTTGAACGTTTTGGGGTTATAGAAAGGTTCGGTCGAAAGCAGCCCGGCCCAGCCCTGGCCGTGCCACAAGTAGCGAATCGCCAGCCACACGAAAGAAGCCACTACCACCGACATGACCGCCAGCAGCAACTTGTTGGCCCGCGCGGACGACTTTACCCCGGAAAGATTCAGCACCGTCATGATCCCGGAAATCAGCGCCGCCCACGCGACGTAGGGAATCTGCGGCAGGTAGCGTTCATGCAATGCGGTCGAGATCCAGACGGTATTGATCAGGGGCTGCAGCAGGTAGTCAAGGATCATCGCCCAGCCCGCGAGAAATCCCAGATGCGGGTTGAGCCCGCGGCCCACATAGGTGTAGGCGGAGCCTGCGGTCGGATACAGCGCCCCCATACGTCCATAGCTGACCGCAGTAATCAACATGGCGAACAGGGCAATGAGAATGATGGTGACGAAGTGACCATCAGAGAGTTTCTGGGCCACACCATACAGCGGCACGGGTGCAATGGGCTGGATGAGAACGATGCCATAAAAAATCAAGTCCCAAAGCGTCAGCGTCCGGCGCAGACGTGACACATTAGCAGGAGGCGAGGTTTCCATGGTTCGGGCTATGTTAGCCTATGCCGCGGTTGAACGAAATGTACTACGGGAATCATCCACAAGCGCCGGAATCCGCGATCTCTTCGTTTAACGGTCGAGACCGGGCCAGCGCACTCAGGTGCGGTCGCGAAGGTTGCTGACTGGATCGCAGTGGTGAATGGTGAATACCAGTTTCGCCATGGGAGCCACCTAGGAAGGCCATCAGCTGCTTATTTGTGGACTGTTGTCGGCTGTCCAAAATTTCGTGATCTCTTCGAGCGACCGGCCCTTGGTTTCAGGAATCAGCCATGCGACCAGAATGACCGTCAACAAGGCACCGGCGCTGAAGAACCAAAAAGTGCCATCCGATCCCAGGTGTTTCTGCATGATCGGAAAAGACTGATTTCCCACGAAACCCACCAGCCAGAGCGCGGTGGTGGCGATGGACATGCCGCGCCCGCGAATCTTGGTGGGGTAAATCTCCGAAATGATGACCCAGCAGGCCACTCCATTGCCAAATGCATGACCGGCCACAAAGCTCATCACAAAGATCAAGACTGCCAAACCGCTGCCGTGGATGTGATAGATCCAGCCGACTAAGGCAAGAGAAACAAATTGCAGAGTTGTCCCCGTGATTATTAGGGTCTTGCGCCCGGCGCGGTCCACCAGCCAGAGAGCGAAAACGGTGAACAAAAGGTTGATGAGGCTGACCAGTACCGATTGGAAAAACGCGTCCCCGGTCGCGGTTCCGGCGGCACGAAAAATCTCCGGCAAGAAAGAAAAAAGTGGAGTGATGCCGCTGATCTGTTGCAAGCCCGCCAGCATGATGCCGAGCAAGAGGGGACGGCGGAAGGCGGTGAAGAGTTCGGAGATGTGGCCCTCCTCACTAGCCAGAGAACTCTCGATTTCCACGGCTTCGTGGGTTGCGGTGCCAGAGCCATTGATTTTGGTAAGCACATCGACGGCCTGATCCCTCCGGCCCATTTTCATCAGCCAGCGCGGGCTTTCGACTGCCGGCAAAATCATCAAACCGAACAGAATCGCGGGCACAACGCCAGCGAGAAACATCCAACGCCAGCCCGTGGAAATGTTCCACGTTTCATTGCCCATGCTTTGAATCAGCATGTTGACAAAGACCGCGGCGAGGATTCCCATCACAATGCCAAGCTGGTAGAGGGTGACGCAGCGGCCGCGAACTCGTGTGGGAGCAATCTCCGCAATGTAGTTGGGAGAAATCACCGAAGCCGCCCCGATTCCCACCCCGCCGATCAGCCGCCAGAAAACGAACTGATCGAGATTTGCGGCAAACACCATGCCGACGGAAGAGACAGCGAAACACAGAGCGCAAAGCGCGAGACCTTTTTTCTTGCCCAGATAGTCAGCAACGGTTCCGGCGGCGGCGCAACCGGCAATACATCCCACCAGAGCGCATCCTGCGGCCCAGCCCACGCCCGCTGCGTCCAGATGAAATAACTGGCTCAGATATCCAATCGCGCCGCTGATCACGATGTTGTCGTATCCAAACAACAGGCCACCCAGAGTGGAAACACTAGCTGCAACAACGAGTGGCACGCGCGAATGTGCTGAACTGGATGGGGGGGACAGGTTATTTGTCTCCGTGACTCGGGGTCTTCATAGACGATTCCCGATGCCTCCGCCGTAATCGGAGCTGAGGACCTGTCCGTTGATCTCGCTCGCTAGCGGCGAGCACAGAAAAACAAATGCGTCCGCAATCGACTCCGGGCTGTTCCTTCTGCCCAGCGAAACCCGCAGCACGAATTCGCGGTAGGCAGGGTCTTCCTCGAAGACCTTCAGCGCACTGCCGGCCGCGACGTTTCCCGGTGAAACCACATTCACCCGAATGCCGGTCAGTGCATATTCGAGAGCCAGACTGCGAGCGAAGCTTTCCAGCGCGGCTTTGGCCGACGCGTAGGAAGAGATCTGCGAGTGCGGCATTCGGGCCACATAAGAGGAGGTAAAAATCAGGTGACCGGGAATGTTGCGCTGCGTCCATTGCTCAAGCACGGACCGCGCCAGATAGGTCTGCGCAAAATAGTTGAAGCGGAAGATGCGCTCAAACTCGGCTTCCGTCGTGCTGGCGAACGGATGAAGTCCGCAACCGCCCGCATGGCCGATCACTGTATCCATGTGGGGGAATTTTTCGAAAGCTGCGTTTACCACGCCCCCCACATGGCTTGATTCGGTGATATCAGCCGATAAATAAAGATAAGACGACGGCGGGATATGCCAGTCATGGAGCGCCTGCCGGGCTTCGGCCTCCGCCTTGATGTCGGTGAGCACCAGCGTTGCGCCGCTTGCGGCTAGCCTCCGCACCATGTGCTCGGCAATCGCGCCCAACGCCCCGGTGATCAGAATCGCCTTGCCGGAAAGATCAATGCTGATCATAAGCCTTTACCCCAATCGTCTACCCCATCTGAGTAACCTTGCTTGATCGGATCAATACTCGGCTCGAGGCTTGCATTCAAGATCGACGTCGCCGTTTTCCTTTACATGATTCCGAATTTCTCGAATGCTTTGACCGCGCTGCTTCCCTCTTCGATGGCTTTCTTGACCAGCTTTTCACTGCGAGTTTTTTCGAACGCCCGCGTGAAAACCTCTGTTTCGGCTTCCGCAGGCACCAGCAAAACCCCATCGATGTCGCCGAAAAGAATATCTCCCGGACGGACGCGCACCACTCCAATCTCCACTGGAATGCGGAAATCAACGACCTTGTAGCGTGGTGCCGAGTCTTGCCCATAGGAACCAAAACCGAAAGTAGGGAAACTCATGTTCAGGATGGCCTTGGTATCTCTCACGTAGCCGTTCAAAACCGCCCCGCGGCTGCCCAACTTGCGGGCCCGAGTGCTCATAAGTTCTCCCCACAGGGCGTTCCTGGGCGAAGAACCGGTGTTCACGTAAACTTCGTTCTTACGGAGATCGTCGAGCGCTTCCAGCATCAGGCCAAACGGTTTGTCCATCAGTTTGTTAGCACTGCCGGCGAGTTTCTCAGCGAACACATCCACGGCCAGAACCGGCATCGCCCGGCCGATTACAACCATGTCCTGCCGAAGAGGCTGAATCTGTGGCGGGAGGAACTGCCGCTGAAGGTCCATTTTGTCCATCACATCGCCCACAACGCAGGTGAAAAGCTCGCGCTGGATGATGGTGAAAAGCTCGTCGTCGGATGCCCAAGACTTTGTCGTGCTCATTGGCCACGCGCCTGTCTGATTTTTTCCACAAACTGCCGGGCAAGCTGCGTAATGGATGAGAAATCACCGGTCTTTGCACCCGCCGTGAGATTGCCCGCTACTCCCACGGCAACCGCGCCGGCATTGATCCACGCGGCGACATTCTCCAGTCTGACGCCGCCCGTAGGCATCAGTTGTGCTTGAGGCAATGGCCCTTTCGCCGCTTTGACGAATGCCGGCCCAAGCACCTCGCCGGGAAAAACCTTGATGATGTCGGCGCCGCACTCCATGGCCTCGATCACTTCGCGGATAGTTCCAGCGCCCGGCATGTAGGGTACCCGATAGCGATTGCAGAGACGCGCTGTGCCGGGGTTCAGCGCAGGACCGACCACAAATTGCGCCCCCGCGAGAATGGCAATCCGCGCGGTCTCCGGATCGAGAACGGTGCCCGCCCCCAGCAGGATCTTGCCGCAGAATTCTTTCGCGAGATGCTCGATCAGTCCGCTTGCCCCCGGCACGGTGAAAGTGATTTCCAGGGCTGCCACTCCTCCGAGAGCGCAGGCTTCGGCGATGCGCGCGGCCTGGTCAGCGTTTTCCGCCCGGACCACGGCAACCAGACCGGAGGCAACAATTTTCCCCAAGATTTCGTTCTTCGCGATAGACATAAGCTTCAATGCGCCGCCCCGCGAGACTTCAGCTCCCGGCTCACGCGGTAAAGAATCATTCATTCTTCACTCAAAGAACGGCTCCCCAGGGCGCGCGTAACGGCGTGCCACTTCCTCATTCAACGTAACTCCGAGGCCCGTATTTTCTGGAACGTTAATAAAGCCGCCTTTAATGAGCGGCTTTGGCAAGCCGTCGACCAGGTCATTCCAGAAGGGAACATCGGAGGCGTGAAACTCCAGGGCAAGAAAGTTGGGGATCGAGGCGCAGAAATGAACCGCGGCAAGAGTGCCGACTGGACTGCTGATGTTGTGCGGGGCAACCGGTATGCTATGTCCGTCGGCAAATTGAGCAATGTTTTGAGCGACAGACAAGCCCCCGACCTTCTGAAGATCAGGTGTCACAAAGCTGAGCGCATGTTGCGCGATGATTTCTTGAAAACCCTCGAAAAGAAACAGATTCTCCCCACTGGCGATCGGAATCCGCACTTTCGAACTGACCTCTTTCAGCGCGGCAGTGTTGCTAGGCGGAACTGGATCTTCAAGCCACAACAGCCGGAGTGGTTCGAGCTCGCGCGCCACTTTCACGACGTCGCCGGCGTTGTAGCGCCAATGGCAATCCACCGCGATGTCGGTGTCGGTGCCCACCGCGTCGTGGACCGCTCCGATCAAGCTCACCATGTGATCGATCGCGCGGTTGGTGAGCACACGATTGTGGGGATCGCGACCTTCGGTACCGGGCACGTCAAGATCAAATTTCAGGGCGGTGAACCCTTCCGCTCTTCTTGCCAGAGCCTGACGGCGATAGTCATCCGGCGACGCCGGGGGCTCTCCAGTCGCCCCGCCAAAGTAATCTTTCGCGCTGTGTTTGGCATTTTTCGACTCCCATGGCGCAGGGCGGGAGCGCAACACTTCGTCCAGGCTCTCGAGGGCGTCGCTCCCGTGACAATCGGCATAGATGCGGACCTTGTCACGGAACTTTCCTCCCAGCAGACGATAGATGGGGACCTCGAGCCATTGGCCAAGCAGATCCCACAGCGCGGCTTCGATGCCGCTGATCGCGTTGTAGACGATGCCGGCGACCGAACCGGCGCCGGAAGTGGCAAGCTGCAGTTTACGGAACAAGCGATGAATGTCACGGGGGTCTTCACCCAGCAGCAGCGGCTCGAGCGAGCGCAGAATCGAGGTGAGACCGGGGGCGAAGAAGCATTCACCCAGTCCTCGCAGTCCTTCGTCGGTTTCGATGCGGACGAATGTCCAATCGAAATTGCCCTCGACCACTGCGGTCTTCAGCCTGAGGATTTTCACGCCGGGCTCGATTTTCTTCCGCGCGATTATACGCTGTGATGCCCCCCCTTGCTCATCGGCTGAGTCATGGAAACACACGCTCCGTGGGGCGGAAATTGAACGCCCGGCATTCGCTCCAGCTAGAATGCTGGAATGAACTCGATCGTCCTGAAGGCTACTGAAAGCTGCAGGTGGGACTGCGTCAGTCTCGGCGAAGTCATGCTGCGGCTCGATCCCGGCGAGCAACGCATCCACACGGCTCGAAACTTTCGAGTTTGGGAGGGAGGCGGAGAATATAACGTTGCGCGCGGGCTCCGGCGTTGCTTTGGCCTGCGTACCGCGATCATTACGGCGCTGGCGAGAAATCCAATCGGCCAACTGGTCGAGGATCTGATGCTGCAAGGAGGAGTCGACACATCGCTGGTCCGCTGGGTCCCGTATGACGGGATCGGCAGAACCGTACGCAACGGGCTGAACTTCACCGAGCGCGGGTTCGGGCTGCGGCCGGCGGTCGGATGCTCGGATCGGGGGAATACGGCAATCGCAAACTGCCAGCCCGCCGACTTCGATTGGCAGCAAATCTTTGCCGCCGGCGGTTCTCGCTGGCTGCATACGGGCGGAATTTTTGCCGCACTCTCGCCCTCTTCAGCATCCGTCGCAAAAGCCGCCATCCAGGCGGCCCGATCCTCGGGCACGGTGGTTTCGTACGACCTGAACTATCGGGAATCCCTTTGGAAAGCTATTGGCGGCAAAGCTATGGCACAGGATGCGAACCGCGAACTGGTGTCAGCTGTGGACGTCCTGTTCGGCAATGAGGAGGATTTTTCGGCCGCGCTCGGCGTTGCGATCGAAGGCGTGAGTGACGATTTCAGGCACCTGCCGGTTGCCAGCTATGAAGCGATGCTGCATCGGGTTGCCGAGCTGTACCCGAATCTCAGGCTCGTAGCCACTACGCTACGTACTGCACAGACCGCGACGAAAAATGACTGGGGCGCGATCGCACTGTGGGAGGGGAACATCATTCATGTTCCGCAGTGCCCACCTGGAGATTATGGACCGCGTCGGCGGCGGAGATTCATTTGCCTCGGGCACCATTTATGGCTTCCTCGCCGGCAAAGACGCCCCATGGGCCGTTCACTGTGGGGTCGCGCACGGCGCGCTCGCTATGACAACGCCGGGAGACACCAGTATGGCGACGCTCACTGAAGTCGAGGCTGTGATGCGCGGAGCCTCAGCGCGCATTGCCCGTTGAGCCGGAGCTCTTGTAACCCGGAAACGAAGTCAGCTATGCAGCTAGTTATGACCACACCAAGGTGGTTAGGGAGTCATTGTCCAGCGCGACTTCCGCTTCCATGGTGCCCACTCGGATAGCTGCGGTTCGAGCAGGGCCCGCATTGGTAATGACGAGCGCGCGCGTGCCGTCCGGATTTTCGAAGGCTGCGTGATTGATCTTCTGGACCGCGGATTCGGAATCAAACCGGACCGCTCCTCGGCGGATGGTCCTGGAAAAGTGCGCGAACGCCCAATACTGGCCACTGCGCGTAATCTCTCTGGTTTGAGAGTGGATCGTCACGAGGCCGCCGCAGGGGAACGGGCCAATATTCGGCTTGCCATGCTCATCCAGTGCCAGATTCCATCCAGTGATCGAGCGGCACCAATTGCGCAGAGCGGACGTAAAAGTCTTGCCCCATTTGGTCCAGTCGGTCTGGTAATCGGGGCTGGTGTAGTCGGGGCCGCCTTCGGTCCAGAACATTTCCGCGTCGGGATGCGCATCATGAACCTTGCTTATCAGCTCTGCTGTTCCGCCGTATGCGTGCCAGGCAATGGCATTGGAGTAGCGACGCACTCCCGGATCATCGAGTTCGTCCATCGCCCGTCCCCACAGGTTGTAGTTGTGATCGAGAACCCAGATTTTGGTCTTCAGCCCGTTCTGCTCCAGGGCTGGACCGAGGTCATGCTTGACGAATCCGATTTCATATTCCTGCGGCCAGATGCAGGCCGGCATGCGCCCGTCCTGATCGGTGTCCACTTCGTTCTGCACCGTGACGGCCTGAATGGGCACTCCGTCGGCCGCATAAGCTTCAAGAAACTTCACGAAATATTGCGCGTAGGCTGAAAGATATCGCTGGCGCATCGCACCGCCGAGCATCGAACCTCCGCTCTTCATCCATCCCGGCGGGCTCCAGGGCGAGGAGAAAAGGAACAAGTCCGGATTCGCCGTCCGCGCCTCGTGCAGCATGGGCAAGATGTACTCGCGGTCGTGTTCAATCGAGAAGCGCTTTAGTTCAGGGTCGGGATCTCCTTCGTCGAAGCTGTAAACCTTGGTCGAATAATCGCTAGCGCCCATGCAGGTCCGGCAAACGTTAAGCCCCATTTCCGAGGGATGAAATAGTTCGTGGAATAACTCTGCCCGCTTCCCAGCTGCAAGCTGGTTGAACATAAAGCAGGCTGCGTCCGTGAAAGCCGCGCCGAATCCTAAAATCTGCTGGAATTTCTTGTCGGGATTGAGGACGATCACTTCTTGCGTCGGACTAGCCGATAACGAATGCCAGCGGATCGGATCCTGCTTGGCAAAGAGGCGCTTTTCGCTCGTTACCCAAGCATTGATTTCGCCGTTCCCCCGGCGGGGCGCAGTTGAGCTTTGACCTGCCTCAACTTTCGTGTAGAGCCAAGGCCATCGCACTACAGCAGATGTGCCCGCCAGTCCAAGGGCCGAACTTCTAAGGAATCTCCGTCTCGTCTCTGCGGACATCGCGATTTCCTCCCCCTCGTTTGTGATAATGTTGCGTCGTGTTGGTGGCTTCTGGTTCCGATCCAGCCGGGTCCCCGGTTCTGGCACACAGAACGCGAAAACGGCTGCCGGCTCTGCTCGCGCTCCTGGCCGGGGCAGCGCTGGTGTGCAATGCCCAGAATCCCTCTCCCATACTAAAAGATAAAGGTTGGAAGCTCGTCTGGAGTGATGAATTTAATGGTCCGGACGGGTCTCCCGTGGATCGTTCCAAGTGGGTTCTCGAAACTGGCAGTGAAGGTTGGGGTAACGAGGAACTCGAGTACTATACCGACCGCCCTGCCAATGTCTTTCTGCGAAAAGGCAATCTCGTTATCCGCGCCCTGAATAAGAAGTATCCGGAATCGGATCCAAAAGCCGGAAACTACACCTCTGGGCGGCTGAAGACGTTTGGAAAATTCAGCCAGACCTACGGCCGTTTCGAGGCCCGCATCAAAGTGCCGTTCGGGCAAGGCATGTGGCCGGCATTCTGGATGCTCGGGGACGATATCGAGAAGGCAGGTTGGCCTGGCTGCGGCGAGATTGACATCATGGAAAACGTTGGCAAGGAACCTTCCATGATTCACGGCTCGATCCATGGACCCGGGTACACCGGAAATGTCGGCATTGAGGCGCCCTACACGTTGACCGGCGGGCAGCGCTTCGCGGACCACTTTCATGTCTTCGCCGTGGAGTGGAGTCCAGACGCCGTCGCCTTCTTCGTTGACCAGACGATGTACGTTAAGCGCACGCGAGCCGATTTGAAACCGGGCTGGAAATGGGTTTTTGACAAGCCGTTCTTCCTGATTCTCAATCTCGCCGTCGGCGGGGACTGGCCTGGTGCGCCGGACTCATCCACGCGCTTTCCGCAAGAGATGTTGGTGGATTACGTGCGCGTCTACGAGACGACGACACCGAGCGGAGCTTTGCGACGCTAGCTATCCGCAGGAACCACAAGAGTGGCGCGGTTGGCGGGGTGGATTGGCCTTTTTATCTGTGAGAAGATTCATACCACGCTGTCGCGATACCGCTCTCCATGATATTTTCGGCTTCACGTTCAACGGCTGACGAGTCACGGCCTTACGGCATTTTCGTCCTTGTCGCCTGCGTGCTCGCCATGTCGTGTACTGCCTTGGCTCAGAGTTCTCCCCAGACCGACGTAAGGCAGCAACAGAGCGGCGGCATGAGCACCGGAATGGCCCATGCCGCGGTCAAGGATGCACTCTCCCGCCCCATTACCGCCGGCGGGTTCGTGGATGGAGCGCCGGTGGTTTTTATCGACATCACGCACGCAGCCGGGCTCGACAAGTTCCATCACAAATCCGGCACTCCGGAGAAGCGCACGATTCTCGAGACGCCGGGTTCCGGGGTTGCGCTCCTCGATTACGACAACGATGGATGGCTTGATATCTATCTCGTAAATGGCTCGACCGTCCCGGCGTTAAAGGGCAAGGAAACTCCTCCACGGGCCATGCTGCTGCACAACAACCACGACGGTACGTTCACCGATGTCACTGAGAAGGCCGGCGTAGCCAACGAGCGCTGGGGATTTGGCGTTGCCGTGGGCGATTACGATAACGACGGCTGGCCCGACATCTACGTTTCGAATTTCGGGAAAAACCGCCTCTACCATAACAATCACGACGGCACGTTCACCGATGTGGCGGAAAAAGCCGGCGTCACGCTGGGAGGCTGGTCCACCGGGGCCACATGGGGGGATTACGACCACGATGGACGGCTCGATCTATTCGTGCCCGGCTATGTGAAATTCGATGTGGATAATCCGCCCATCGCAGGCAAAGGCGGACTCCCGCCGGGATATTGTCAGTTTCGCGGTGTCGACGTCATGTGCGGTCCCCGCGGCTTGCCCGGCGAAAGCGATCACCTGTTTCACAATAACGGAGACGGCACGTTCACCGACGTCAGCGTCAAGGCTGGCGTCTCGGACCCGCGAGGATATTACGGCCTGGCCTCCGTCTTCGTGGACGTTGACGATGATGGCTGGCTCGATCTGCTGGTGGCCAACGATTCCGTTCCCAAGTATCTGTATCGCAACAAACATGACGGCACGTTCGAGGACTTCAGTTATCTGTCCGGTTTTGCATTGAACGATGAAGGACGCGAGCAGGCCGCCATGGGTATCGCCGTCGGCGATTACAACCGTGATGGCAAAGTAGACTTCCACATTACAAACTTCTCCGACGACTACAACACCTTGTATCGCAACGACGGCGAGGCCAGTTTTTCCGACGTGAGCTTTGCCGCAGGCCTGGCCCAGGTGACCATCCCTTTTCTCGGATGGGGCACCGGATTCCTCGATTATGACAATGACGGATGGCTCGATATCTTCGTGGCCAATGGACACGTGTACCCGCCAGTGGACCAACAGGACTGGGGCACAACCTACGCCCAGCGGCCGCTTCTATTCCGCAACCTGAACGGCAGCAAGTTCGAGGAGGTCCAGGCCAATCCCAATAGCGGATTAGCGGTTCTGGTTTCCGCGCGCGGCGCCGCATTCGGCGATCTGTTCAACGACGGGCACATTGATGTCGTCATGAACGTTATGGATGCCAGTCCGGTCCTTTTGCGCAACGTGGTCAAGAACTCGAATCATTGGGTGACGCTGAAACTAGTCGGAGGAGCGAAGAGTCCCAGGGATGCAATTGGCGCCAAAGTATTCGTCGCCGCGGGAGGCGCGCGTCAGCGCGGAGATGTCTTCAGCGGCGGAAGTTATGCCTCCACTTCCGACCCGCGGTTGCACTTCGGGTTGGGAGCGGCTGACAAAGTAGATAAGGTGGAAATCTTCTGGCCCAGCGGGGCGAAGGAAGAGATCCATCTTCCAGCCGTAGATAAGATTTTTACCGTAGTCGAAGGCAAGGGAATCGTCGAGCCATGAACTGCTGCGAAACGACCTGTAGCGCGAAGGCAGTTCGGGTTCTTGCTGTGGTGGTAAGTCTTGCCTTCGTCATGGCTCCGCTCACATCGGCGCAGCGCGCTAATGAAGCGGCGGAAAGCCCGCCGCGGGAGCCGTTTGTCGATGTTACGCAGCGTCTCGGAATTAACTTTCAGTACCAGTCTTCCCACACTTCGCGGAAGTATCTGCTCGAAACCATGGGCCCGGGAGTCGCGCTCTTCGATTACGACAATGATGGCCGCTTGGACATTTTCTTAGTGAATGGAGCACCACTCAGCGATCCAACTCCCAAGGGAACTATTCCTCGCAAGACCGGACCGCAATACTGGAACCGTCTTTACCATCAAAAAGCCGACGGAACCTTTGAGGACGTCACCGAAAAGGCCGGCCTGACGGGAGAAGGCTACGGCATGGGGGTCGCCGTCGGCGACTACGACAATGACGGTTTCGAGGACCTTTACGTCACTGCCTACGGGGGCAACAAGCTTTACCACAACAACGGCGACGGCACGTTCACCGACGTGACGCTAAAGGCGGGAGTCGCGGGCAGCGGCTGGTCCACGAGCGCGGTCTGGGTGGATCTGGATGAAGACGGGTTTCTCGATCTGGTGGTGCTGCGCTATCTGGATTGGGATTTTGACGACGTGTGGTGCGGCGAGCATAAAGACGGATATCGCGCATATTGTCATCCCGATTTTTTCAAACCGATCGCACCGCTGGTTTATCACAACAATCACGACGGCACGTTCACCGAAGTTGCGCAGAAGATCGGCCTAGCCAAACCGGGGAAAGGGCTGGGAATGGCGATTGCCGACTATGACCGGGACGGTCACATCGATTTCTTCGTGGCCAACGATTCCATGGTGGAGTTCCTTTATCACAACAAAGGAAAAGGAACATTCGAGGATGTGGCCTTGGTCTCGCAGGTAGCCGTGGACATGGATGGCCGCACCTATGCCGGCATGGGAGTCGACTTCGCGGACTACAACAACGACGGCTGGCCGGACCTGGTCGTCACCGATCTCGCCAACCAGCGCTACGCTCTCTACCTTAATAGTGCCGATGGAACTTTTAACTATGTCAGTCAAGCCGCCGGACTGGGACAAATTACGCTCACGCACTCCGGTTGGGGCGTTCGCTTTGTGGATTACGACAACGACGGGTGGAAGGATCTCCTGATCGCCCAAGGCCATGATCTGGACACCATCGAACTCAACTATCCCAACTTGCGCTACCGCGAACCCACTCTGCTGGCACGCAATACGGGAAAAGGTTTTGTTGACGCATCGGCGCACTTGGGCGGCATTTTCCGTGAGGCGTGGGTCGCACGGGGAATGGCGATTGGAGATCTGGATAACGACGGGCGCGTGGATGCCGTCATCACCACCAATGACGGGCCCGTGCATGTGCTTCACAACGAGACGCCCACGCACAATCACTGGCTTTTGCTCAAACTGGTGGGGCACACCAGCAACCGCGATGCGATAGGCGCAGAAGTCACGCTGGTCACCGCCGCAGGCGCGCAGTATGCGACTGTTTCGACGGCGAGCAGTTATCTCTCGGCCAGTGATAAGCGAGTGCACTTCGGCTTGGGCACCGAGACAAACGCGCAGCGGATCGAAATTCGCTGGCCGAGCGGAATCAGGCAGACGATCAAAGATGTTCGCGCTGACCAGGTTCTGCAAATTGACGAACCCGCTGGCACTCCATTGCCGAAAAAACCATGATCCCACGAGTGGCCAGGATGCGTTTTCTGTTCCGTTGCGCCGCGGTGAGCATTCCCTGTGTGGCATGGGCGGGTGCGCAGACGGGCACAGACTTCGATCAAGGCGCTGCCGAGTTTCGCTCCGGCAATTATGCGGCGGCGGCTACGTTTTTCAGCCGCGCGGAAAGCGCCGCTCCGGGCAAGACCTCAGCTCTGCTGTTTGAGGCAAAGTGCCTGGTCCACCTGCAGAACTTCACTGGCGCGGAAGGCGCGCTTCGCAACTACGTGGCGTTTTATCCAAGTTCTTCGGACGCTCTCTATCTGCTCGGCTTTGTGCTGAACCGGCAAAATCGTCCGGCGGAATCCCTCAACATCTACACTCAGGCGGCAGCGATTACCCCACCCACGGGCGATGACCTGAAAATCGTTGGCTTGGATTATGTCCTGCTCGATGACTACGCCGAGGCGATCCATTGGCTGGAAAAAGCAGTCGAGCGCGATGCCACGAATGTGGAAGCGTGGTACTACCTTGGCCGGGCCTGCTACACCACTGGGCGCCGCGACCAAGCCTGGAAGGCCTTTGTCACAGTCCTCGATCTGGATCCGCACAACGTAAAAGCTAAGAACAATCAAGGTCTCATTCTGGAAACTGACGGAAAAACCGAATCCGCCATTGACGCATACCGGACCGCCCTCGGTTGGCAGGAACACAGTCTCCAACCCAGCGAGCAGCCTTACGTTAATCTCGGCAACCTGCTCATGGAGCAAGGACAGTCCAAAGAGGCCCTTGCCCTGCTCGAAACGGCAGCCACTCTCGCGCCCAACAATGCCTACTGCCGTCTGACTTTGGGAATGGCTTACCGGCAGCTCGGGCAGCAGGAACGAGCGCAAGACGAACTGGAGAAAGCCACGCAGCTCGAACCCGGCAATGCCCGAGCCCACTATCAGCTCGGCAGGCTTTATAAGGAACTGCACGATCTGGATCGCGCCCAAGCCGAATTCAAGAAAACCGCCGATCTGGACGCGCAGTCGGCAAGCCCGAGAACGGATCCGCCCCAACACTAGAACGGGGAGCTTGCGACGCTTGGACTCCGCGCGAATTGAGCTCGAACGCGCGGCACAGCTTGATCCCGATAATGATGTGGCTCATTACCGGTTGGGACGCCTTATTTCGATCTTCGCGAACTCGACAATGCCATCAACCCTGGACTACCCTTTTCCAGAGCGTGACACAGGAGTACGGAGAGGACCCGAGTCGCGATGAAGGATGCACATATGATCCATAGTTGCCGCAAAAAGGAGAACATGAAAATGAATGCGCTGATGGCGGTTGCGGCAGCTATCAGCACCGTCCCCAGCAAGATCGTTCGCGAGGTTGCCAAGTCACACCCGCATCCGAATCGAGATCGTTGTAGCATTGTGCCTGGGTGTTGTTGCCATCAGCCTCGGTTTGTTTTTGGTGAAAGAATCCAATGGCTCCCTATGGAAACTTCTAGCGAGCCTCATCTTCCTCACGATCGGTCTGTTGTTCGCTACCTGTGGCGGAGTCGGTTTAGTGTCTGCTAGATAAGACTCCAGTGCGCCGCGTCCGCGTTTGAGTTGGCGGGGTGCAGGGCGGCGCAGCGGTAACGCGGAAACCTCAGGGGCTAAAGCCCTGGGAAACGAGCGAACGCAGCTCTAACGAGCCGCTCTTCCACACTCGCGGCTGCGCCTCTACTGCGGGCTCGGGGGCGCCGCGGGCGCCTGTGCGGCTTCGGGATGTTCCACGCGGTATTTGTCCAGCCTCTTCTGAGACTTTTCCGCGCCTTCGTCCTTCAGCTTCTGAAACATCGCCATGGCGCTGCGGGCCTCGTCCATGCGACGCAAGCGGCGATAGATGGTCCCCAGCTGATACCACGCCTGTTCCACGACTTCGGGATCGGAATCCTCGGTCGCGGCTTTCTGCAAATGCGCTGCCGCCGCTTCGTCCTCGCCCAGCATCATCTCGGCCCGGCCCAAGTTGTAGTCGGCGTGGATCAGGCCCGGCTTCTCCTTCAGTGCCGCCTCGATTAGTTCTTTTCCCTTTGCGCCGTTGCCCTGCTCTATGGCGATGGCACCCAGTTTGTATTTCGCTAGCGAGTTGTAGGGATCAATCTCAAGTTCGCGCTCAAAAGCCTGCTCAGCCTCCGGAATCTTATTGGCGTTGCGATATTCCGAACCGAGCTCTTCGTGCAGGCCGGGCTGTGTCGGAGCGAGCTTAATAGCCGCCTCATATTCGGTGATCGCATCCAGATGGCGGTCCGCTTCCGCGAGTGCCTGACCCAGCACCCGGTGCACACGCCACGACTCGGGATTCACCTTGAACATGTGTGCATAACTGTTCTTGGAAACCAGCAGATGGGCGCGGCCGCGATGGTACAGAATGTCTTCGTCATCCGGTTTGAGCCGGGCGGCCTTGTCCAATGCTTCAGCCGCTGCTTCGGGTTTGTCCTGAGCCAGACAAACCACGCCCAGCCACATCCAGGCGGCGGCGTCCTGCGGGGAAAAGGTCGTTTCTTTGGCGACTGCAGCATGCGCCCTCTCCAAGCGATTCAAGCGGAACTCGGTGATTCCGAGAAACAGATTGGCGCCATGCAGGCGCGGCTTGAGCGCGAGCGCCTTCTGAAAGCTGGCGATCGCCTCTTCGTACTGGCCGCGCTCCTGATTGACCAGACCTAGATTGAAGTGGGCCTCGGCAAAAGTGGGCATCTGCCGCACCACTGCGGCGAAACCCGCTGCCGCCGCATCCAGATTTCCCGCACGCATAGCTTCGGTCGCTTGCTGAAACTGCTCCGAAGCTGCCCCCGATTGCGGCCAAACCGGGCGAACCACCAGCAGAAAAAGTAATCCCAGTACCGATGCGCGGATGAAAAACTTATTCATGGTGTTTAGCAGATTCTAAACCTTCCGTCAGCGCGAACAGCAAGAGGCTGGACTCTCGTCCGGCCTCTTGCCTTTTCTCTGAGACGCTTTGGGGGAGCCTCAGAATTCGAAACGAAGCGTGGCCTGGATATTCCTTGGCGCATTGAGCACGGCATGGCCGCTCCCGCCGGGAACCCCGAAGAATTGATCGCCTGGAAACCCGTCAATGCCACCGAAAACATGGCGGTTGAACGCGTTCGGGATATCGAGCTTAAACAGAATATCTTTGCCTTCTTTGATCGCAGTTCGTTTGAGTATGGCAAAGTCCTCATTCTTATACCCCGGACTTCGCCACCAGGAAACGACGCTGGGAAGGTTGCCGAAGGCGTAGCCCTGTCCTGCGTGTAGGGAAACAGCGCTGGGGTCCTCGAATGCCGCACAATTGGCTGGGCCGTTGCCCGGGTTGCCCGTTGCGTTGCTGAGAATACCGTTCGTCGATGCGCAGCCGCTGTTCCAGGTTGCGTTGTTCTGAGGGGTCCAATGTGCCGCGTTCGCGTTAAACACGGGCACGCCCGGAACCAGGCTAAGCCGGTAATTGCCAGTACTAAAGGGATTCGAGTTGCCATAGTAATCTTCGATCACGGTCGGCGATCCGATCTGGTAGCGCTGCACGCCGCTAATCTGCCAACCGCCAGCGACTTTGCTGGCCACGCCGTGGTTCAGGTATCTCTTGCCCGGCCCGAACGGCAATTCGTACATGTAGCTGACGACGAAGGCATGTGGAATGTCTTGGTAGCTGACGGCTTTCTCGCCTCTCAGGTTATACGGGTTCTGCGCCCCGAACACGCCCGAGTTGAACCCTGTTTCGGTAGAGAACGAAGAGTCGGCATCGGTGATGGTCTTGGAGTAGGTGTACGATGCCAGCAGGTTCACGCCGTTGCGGAAACGGCGCTCGATCTTAGTTTGCAAGGCGTTGTACGTGGACTGGCCCAGGTTCTCCAGACAGCAGTTGCTCGTGATATTGCCGTATTGCGGGAACGGCCGCAGCAACTGGCCAATCTTGTCGTTGCCGGTGGGCGCCCAGCCCGGAATAAACCAGGACGGCACCGTAACTCCGAGCGAACTGAGAATCGCCGGTCCGTTGTTTCCATCGGAACCGTCTACAAGGTATTGGAGGGAATTGCCCAAGTAGTTGTACTTGGGATTCGGGGTGTTGACTTCCGCCAGGTTCGACCGCAAGCGCGTGGCGTGTTGCCCGATGTAGCCGATGCTGAAAATCAGGTCGGTGGTGATCTGGTGTTGTATTTCTAAGTCCCAGTTCTGCACCATGCCCGGCCGGCCGTAACTCGGGGCCGCGTAGTAGAGCCCGTTCTGTGTGAAAGTATTCAGCGTCGGATCCTGGGCGTTGCTAGGAAGCGTGTATGCCGGGAAGCCCGCATCCAGAGACTGGAGCGGCGTGAAGTGATCGGTGTTTTGGAAATTGGGATTAGCCGTGGTCCCGCTGCTCAGGTTATAACCAAAGTCCGAGTAGGTCAGCGGAGCATAGTAAATGCTGTAAGCGCCGCGGACGACAGTGTCTTTGAACCGTTCAGGAGCGTAGGCGAAACCGATGCGTGGCCCAAAATTCTTGAAGTAGGTCGAAGCTCCAGTCGCACCCTTGCCATAAACCAACGCTCCCGGCTGTCCCGGCGTGAGCGAGTTGCTTGTCGTCAGAGACAGAACCGACTGTGCGCCAATCGCCTCATGCCGCGGCGTCTCGATATCCCACCTGATGCCCAGGTTGAGAGTGAGATTGCTCCGTGCTTTGAAGTCATCCTGTACATAAGTCGCGTAGTAATTCTGGGCCCAGCGCGAATAGTGCGACGCCACATTTAGTTGCTCCTGATCAGGCAGGCCGAGCAGGAAGCTGGCAAACGGGTCGCCAGTATACGAGTTGTTCGAATTCTGGCTGGGGGGAGCAAACGAAGTCTCGTTGTTCGAAAATGTGTAGCTCGGGGAGGTAGTGCCTGGACTTTCCACCGAATACTGGTACGACCGCCAATCGAACCCGAAGCGCACGGAATGACGTCCCCTGGTCCACGAGAGGCCGTCGGCCACCACCAACGCATTGGGGATCTGCAGGGTCTCGTTGTTGTTGCTCCAATTGCTGTAGCCGGCTCCTCCCTGTTCCGCGTTAAAACTGAACTGCGGGAAGGTCGGGCCGCTCGCGCCCGAGATGCCAAGGACTGACGCCCAGTTCGATCCGTTTACACTGATGGCGTTAGCAGCTGTGTAGACGCGGTTGAACCCCACCGTCAGGTGGTTGAGGACGGACGGGCTGACGATATAGTCCCACCCGAACCGGAGATAGTGGGTGAAGTAATAGTTGTAGTAGTTGTTCGGCGTAAGCGGCGCGGGCAGGTCGAAGTTATTCGAGTTGAGCACGTACTGCTCACGGCTGTGATAGGAGAAAAAGAATTTGTTCTTTTCCGTGAGGTTTTCATCAATTCGGAAGCTCGTTTGCGTGGTCACGACGTGATCAAGCGCGACGGGATTGATATAGTTCTGTACGGTCCCAGGAATCTGAAACCCGTTATGTGTCCCCGGAAGATTCGGCTGCGGCAGGTAGGCCAGCACTTTCTGCGCCACGCCGCTCAGGTTGCTGATTTTGTTGCCCGCGAAAGGCAGGCGGCAGGTGTCCCCAGCGTAAGGACCACTTGTGATGGTTTGGGTGGTGGAAGGATCAAAAATCTGTCCCTGAAGCACTTGTTGCCCGGTGCACGGATTGATCACAGGGTTACCAGTTATTGGGTCAACGACGCCCGACCCCAGCACTGCAGAGAAATCGCCGCCGAATTCGGCCGGTGTAGGCAAGGTTTCCAAGTCGTTCGACAAGCCGCGGCGGTTCCGATATTGCTCCCAGGCGAAGAAGAAGAAGGTTTTGTCGTGCCCGTTGTACAGCCAGGGAATCCGCACGGGACCGCCCAACGCGCCGCCGAAATCGTTTTGTCGGTCGCGCGGCTTCGGACTCAAAGGCGTACAAGGCGGAATCTTGGGGTTGCAGCCCGCAGCTTGGTCCGACAAAAGGATCAGCGAATTGTTGAAGTCGTTGTTCCAGGAGTTTGCATCCAGAGCTTCGTTGCGGAACAACTCGAAAATGCTGCCGTGATACTTGTTGGTCCCCGATTTGGTAGTGAAGCTTTCGACGCCGCCGGAGGTATGGCCGAACTCTGCCGACGGAGTCGAAGTCGTTACTTTGAATTCTGTCAGGGCCTCGATAGAGGGTGCGGTCTGGTCAAACGCGGAGCCGGAGTCGGAGCGCATCACGCTGGCGCCGTCGAGCAGGACTTCCGTACCAAAATTCTGGCCACCGGAAATCTTCGTCTCGTACACTCCCGCAGAGGCATGGTCGCCAACGGTTCCCTGCCCGATAGTTCCCGGCGTCAGGAAGATAAAGGTCTCCGGAGAACGCACGAAGCTCTGACCTGTGGAGTTCAGCGACAGGGGCAGATCGTGGATTTGTTTGTCTTCCACGACGGTGCCGACATCGGAGCTATCGGTCTGCACAGTGGGAGCGTCGGCCAGGACCGTTACTTCTTCTTTCACGTTGCCGGGCTGCAGAGTGACGCTGAGGGACGCGACGGTGTTGATCTGGATTTCAACGCCTTTCTGTACCGATGTTTTGAAGCCAGCGGCCTCGACGGTGACGTCGTAGCGGCCAATCGCCAGGTCGTTCACGCGGTACCCGCCCGAAGATCCTGACACGGTTTTGTAGACGCTACCAGTGTCTACGCCCTTCAGGGTCACCGAGGCTCCGGTGACGGCGGCACCGCTGGAATCGAACACCGAGCCTGCGATCGCACCACGATCGGACTGCGCCGCCACACTGCCGACCATCAGCAGAAACAGAGTTGTAATGCTCAGTCCTGCAAGCCAATTACGCGTCATTTTGCCCCCCGGCGTTCGAAAAACTAAAGAACGGCTTCACGAGCTGAGCGAAAAAACTTCTCCCACGGATCGGTTTCTTGGCAGTCGCGAACGCGGCCTAGTAGAAAACAACTACACGAAGAGAATCAAGCTATACTTTCGTACAGTAGGTCTGCTGAGGTGGATTCACGGGCGGCGTATTGATGGAGCGGCATTCACTCGAGGGCGATGATGCCTCGCTGGAGCGCTACCGTCGCAGCCTGAGTGCGATCCTTCACGTGCAGCTTCTCCAGCACGTGGCTGACGTGCAGTTTCACGGTCACTTCCGCGATATCGAGCGCGCTAGCAATCTCTTTGTTCCCCAACCCTTGAGCCACCATGCGCAGCACCTCGAGTTCCCGGCTGCTCAGCGAGCGATGAAAACGGCGCTCGGCCAAGTGAGAGGCCACGATGGGATCGATATACTGCCGCCCTTGATGCACTTCACGGACGGCGCGCAGCAGTTCCTCACGGATGATGCTCTTGACGATGTATCCCCTTGCGCCGGCCTGCAGCGCGCGATAAATCTCTTCTTCCCCGGAGTGCGTGGAAAGCATAAGGATGCAAGCATCCGGGAATTCGTGAAGGATCGCGGCCGTACAGTCGGTACCGCTCATCCCCGGCAACCGGAGGTCCATCATCACGAGGTTGGGACGATGTTGGCGGTAAGCCTCAAGCGCGGCGGTGCCGTTGCCTGCCTCGGCGACGACCTCCATGTCTGGCTCGACATTTAAAGACGCAGACAGGCCCATGCGGACCATAAAGTGATCGTCAACGACCAGAATACGTATTGGTTTTGAGCTCCTCATCGATTGTTTCCGCGGGCTGAACAGGAACCTCGACGGTGATGCGAGTTCCGCGTCCAGGCTCGCTCTCGATTCTCAAATGACTACCCATCGATTGGGCGCGCTCCCTCATGTCAAGGAGTCCGAAATGCCCCGCCGGAGACGATTGCCCGGCAGCAAAGCCCTGGCCGTCATCGCTCACGGTCAGGCTCACCGATGCTGCGGCGTAGCACAACTCAACCGAGACCTTGCTTGCGCGGCCATGTTTCACCGCGTTGGCAACGGCTTCTTGACCGATGCGGAGCAGATTCATCTCCACCTGCCCGGGGAGGCGCACGGGGCTGCCTTGTATCTCGAAGTCTACCTTCGTTTGTTCGCGAGGGACGAGCGGCTCGACAATTTGTGCTAAGGCAGAGACAAGATTTCCATCTTGCAGCAATTGGCAGCGCAGATCCCACACCGAACGGCGGGCTTCCACCATGCTGTGGCGGCTCATGTCGCGTGCCGTTTCCAGCGCCTGCTGGGCCACGCGCGGCGCTTTCTGAAAGCAGTCGGTCGCCAGATCCAGCTGCATGGTGATCGCGGCCAGTTCTTGTTCCAGTGTGTCGTGAAGCTCGCGGGCTATCCGGTTGCGCTCTTCGAGCACTGCGCCGGTTCTCAATTTCTGGCGAATGATAGCCATCTGCTCTTGCAGTCGCCTCCCCAGCACTACCACCCACACCATCACAGCCATAAGAACGCCGCCCGTAATGGCCAGCAGCCACAAAGTGTGACGCAGATTCCACCACGATGGAGTCGTGAGCACGACGACATCCTGCGGTACGCGCAGCAGCAGGCGAAACGACTGTGGTATCTGCCACAACCCACCGCTACGAACCAGGCAAATGCCGGTGACCTGCACTTCGCTATTCCGCGGGATCGAAAGCAGGCGCTCCGCGGAAGGGCCCGGCGGTATCGTTGCATCGAAAAACACGTCGCCATGCTGAAGCATCAGCAGCAGGGCATCCGGCTGCGACTGGCGGTTCAGTAGTTTCGCATCGGTGGTCACAACCGCGCCGTCGAATTGTTCCCAAGGTACATCGAGGTTCAGCTTCAACGGTTCCGGCGCCTTCTCGTGGCCCAAACGATGAAATACCGCATCTTCCACGATCGGCGCCGATTCTCCCATGGCGGGAAAACCCAGCACGTCCACCAGATCTCCGATGTCGAGAGGCGTATCCTGCTGCGTAAGCACGCGCAATCCCTTGCCCTGACTCTGGAGAAAGAGAGCGTTGCCCTGCTGCTGGTAGCCGACGATCCCGCGTACTCGAACCCGGTGCCGTGTTCCCTCTGCTGGCGCAAACCGCAGCAACTCCGACAGGGGCACCTCTCTAGCCGGCGCTTCTACCCTTATGAAGCTCAGACGAGGAACATAGAACAGGATGCCCGTGAGCTGCCGATTGGTGTTATACAGGCTGCCGCACACGCCTTCAATCAGGACTTCGCTGTCGACCCATGAAGAAAAATCTTGCTCGTGGGCGATCGGCACGCGGACGTTGAACTCTCCCCTTTCCGACGCAACCCGCATGGCCAGCGCGGGCTCCTGCCACGAACTCCGGTCGACGGCGGCAGACCGAACACTGCCACGTACTTCTGCCCATTGACTGTCTTGCTGCCCATTCTCCAGCTCGGAGAAAGAAAAAAGTTTCGGCTTGGGCAGTTCTCCCTTGCCCAATACGCGCAACTTTGTTTCACGAATCACGGGTGCGAACTTGCCGGGACCCGTCACTCCTTCAATTTCGACGAACTGGCTGAGCAGATGCGGAAACTTCGGGGAGACGCTCCCCTCCACGAAAATGCCGGCCGTCGCATCCTGCACGATGAAGTTTGGTGCCGGAGCATCCATCGTGATCACACCCCGAACCAGCACCGGATAGCCCAGTGAAGCCTGTTCTGGACTCAAGCGGCGTATTTGAGCGGCCTGGGTAAGAGTGGGAAGTGGTTTCGCAGGAAGAGGAAGTTGCGTCGAGGAGCCGGCGCCGAGCGCACCCAAAGCCAAGACCGACACTGCGGACAGCCTCAATCCGTGCACGCATTGCGCACCAACGCTACGCAACTGCGCGATTCCCTTCGGCGTGGATGTGAAATCTAAGGTCAAGCTCGGACCTTCGCAAAACGCCCACAATCTCGCGCCCACTAGGGTAGCCCAAAGCAACGGCTGGGGGAAGGTCAAGATCTGCCTGTTCTACACCGTGAGGACGGGAGAACAGATTGTTTGACCTTGCCGAACGAAGAAACAATTGATTTGACACCCATGAGATTCTTGTCGGCGATGTCTTTTGCACCAGTCAACGTGCCACGGGAGGGTAATCTTGGAACACGAGCGGATGATTGCTTCCAATATTCGAATTCTGGTTGCAAACTGTCGGCGCAAATGTGCCAGACTTTTAACGCTCCCACTGGCATGTAGTGCCTGCCTTTTTCTAACTGGCTGTCCCGGATCGAGCACACCCGCACAAACTGTTTCTGTCGGCCCGAGTGTGCAGATCTTCGAAACTACCGGGGACCAGGCAACGTTGCTGCAAGCGCAACCGAGTGTTGCCTTCGCCACCAGTGGAGGCTCCGGCGGTCTAGTCATCACCGTCGATGCCGCCACGCAGTATCAGCAGATGGATGGCTTTGGTGGTTCGCTAACCGATTCTTCGGCCTGGCTGATATGGAACAAGCTCGGCGCTTCGCAACAGACCACACTGATGCAACAACTCTTCAGCCCAAGTGCTGGTATCGGTATCAGTTTTCTGCGCCAGCCCATGGGCGCTTCCGACTTCTCTGCCAGCGGCAATTATAGCTACGACGATATGTCCGCGGGTCAGACTGATCTCAATCTGACCAACTTCTCAGTAACGCACGATGCCGCTTACATTATTCCTCTTCTGAAGCAGGCTCTATCTATCAATCCGAATATCAAGGTGGTCGCATTGCCCTGGAGCCCGCCCGCCTGGATGAAATCGAGTGGAACAATGAATGGCGGGAACATGAACCCGGCTTACTCCCCCAGCCTGGCGCAGTATTTCGTCGATTTTGTGCAGGCGTACCAGCAAAAGGGCATCCCCATCTATGCCTTATCCGTACAGAACGAACCGCTCAACTCGACCACGGGATACCCGTCCGAATCTCTCACTGCGACGGGCGAATCAACATTCATCGCCAATAATCTTGGACCTACCCTGAGCACTGCCGGACTCGGGAATGTGAAGATCTTCGGGTACGAGCACAATTGGGACAATATGGCTTATCCGGAGTCAGTGCTCGGCAGTTCAGCGTCGCAGTATGTGGCAGGGAGTTCGTTCCATTGCTACGCGGGCGATCCCAGCGCCCAATCGATTGTGGAAACAGCTTTCCCCGCCAAGGACATCTGGTTCACGGAGTGCTCGGGCACGGTCGGATCAAGCTTCGCTGGCGACTTGGTCTGGCAAGCCGAGCACCTCCTGATTGGTGCCACACGGAACTGGGCCCGCAGTGTGTCGCTTTGGAATTTAGCGCTCGATCAAAACTCTGGCCCCATAAACGGGACTTGCACCAACTGCCGCGGGGTGGTGACGATCGATGTCAGTGTTTCGCCGGCCAATGTCAACTTTAATGTGGAGTACTACATCCTCGGACATTTGGGAAAGTTCGTTATCCCTGGCGCCCACCGGATCGATTCGAACACTTTCGGTGCCGGCAGCATCGAAGACGTTGCGTTTCAAAATCCCGATGGATCAATCGTTCTCTTTGTCCTGAACTCCGCCAGCAACGCTGGAACGTTCGCCGTAAGCTTCAACGGCCAGTCATTTAATTACACGCTGCCCGCAGGAGCTGTTGCCACCTTTACGTGGAAGTAAATTGCGTTCTCTAGTGCGTCAGCGTGAACTTGCCGCGCAGTTGGATGTTGTCCGAAGCTCCGCCAACCAGGATTGCGAAGTCACCTGGTTCAGTATTCCAGTCTTTTTTCTGAACATCGTAAAAAGAAAATGCCCGGCGCTTGAGCGTAAGTGTCACGCGCCTGCTCTCGCCCGGCTTCAGATTTACCTTTGTGAAAGCCTTCAATTCCTTGACCGGCCGTGGAACGCTGGCATGCGAGTCCCCTACATACAATTCCGAAACTTCCGCTGCCTCACGGTGACCGGTATTCTTTACATCGAAAGAAACCGAGACAGGTTCATTCAAATTTCCAGTCTGCGGCGTGACCGACAGCTTACTGTAGGAGAACGTGGTATAGGAAAGACCAGAGCCGAAAGCGAACAGCGGCTTGGTTGCAGACCGATCAAAGTGCCGGTATCCGACGAACGCACCTTCCGAATACTGGACGCGGCTCCCGCCATTTTCCGGGTAGTAACTGTGGAAGGCAGGATTGTCTTCCCAGCGGCGCTCAAAAGATACGGGCACCTTGCCCGAAGGGCTGTAATCGCCAAAGAGAATTTGCGCGAGAGCCGTTCCGCCATCCTGTCCCGGATACCATGCATGCAGGATGGCTGGAACGTTGTCGATCCAGCGCGTCATGTCCACGTTCCCGCCGGCAGTTAGCACAACGATCACATTTTTGTTCACGGCGCTGATTTGCCGAACGAGTTCGTCCTGGCCGCCGGGAAGTTGAAAGGGTCGGTCGAACCCTTCACTCTCCGTCTTAGGATCAAACCCGACGCAAATAATCACGGCGTCCGCCTTGACCGCCAAAGGTTTGGTTTCGCGGCCGACAAACGCCTCAGCCCGAGCCACGCCGAAACCCACAATGGCGCTGCCTACCGATTCGAAGTATTCCAGGCGGATCTTGTACGCCTGGCCACCCTCCAGATGGCGGGTGGCGATATCTAACGTCTGGGCATGAGGTTGCCAGTCATCAATCGCGATCTCGTCGCCGACGTAAAGCCGGACGCCATCATCGGCCGAGGTGTAGAACTTATAGTCACCGGACTCCTTCGGCACGAAATAACCGGTCCAGCGAATCGCAAAATGATCGACCGGTTCCCCCGCGGCAAAACTGCCCTCTCCCCAGTCGAAATGAACGTGCTTGTCGGTGCGTACGAGCGCGGGCGTCCCTTTCAGTTCTTCGTTGCTGAAATATTCGCCCTTCAAACCAGTCTCGCCTCCGGGAGAGGTAACGAACTCGGAGCTTTCAAACACCTCGTCGAGTGGAGGAACGTCAACCGCATACAAAACCTTGGCCTTGGTCCCAAGGCGGTTGCTGATGCCTTCGAGATAACTCACGGCGTTGAATGGCTTGGTTTCTGCACTGCCGCCCCCGCCAACAACCGCCGGGTAGGCATCCGGACCGATGACGGCGATGGTCTTCACTTTGTTTTCATCGAGAGGAAGAAGATTGCCCGAGTTCTTCAGCAGAACCATGCTGCCCCGGGCCACTTCGAGCGCCACTTCCCGCCCTTCCTGACTGTAGGAAGGAATGCTGTTATCGGTTTGCGGATGATCGAGAAACCCGAACTCGATCGCCTTGCGGAGAATTCTTCTGACCTTGTCGTCGATGGTCGCCTCTAAAATCTTGCCGTCTTTGAGAGCGGGCAGCAGAGCATCTCGATTCATGAAGGTGGGAGATGGCATTTCGAGATCGAGACCACCGTTGGCGGCGGCAATACCGTCATGGGTTGCGCCCCAGTCCGACATGAGAATGCCATCGAATCCCCATTCCTTCTTGAGAATTTCGTTGTTCAGATGAACGTTCTGAGTCATGTACGCGCCATTGACCAGGTTGTAGGCATCCATGACCGCGCCCACATGCGCCTCCTTCACTGAGGCTTCAAAGGCGGGCAAATAGATTTCGCGCAAGGTTCGTTCATCAATGTCAGAACTAAGTGTCATACGCGCGAATTCTGAGTTGTTCCCGGCGAAGTGCTTGGCGGTAGCGATGACGCGTTGTCCCTGCATTCCTTCGATTACCGAGACCGCCATTCTCGACGCCAAGAATGGGTCCTCCCCGAAATACTCGAAGTTGCGCCCATTCATGGGGGCGCGATAGATGTTCATCCCCGGAGCGAGAATGAAATTCACTCCACGCGCACGGGCATCCTTGCCCATGGCGGTGCCGAAGCGCTGCGCGAGGTCAACATCCCAGGAAGCCGCCAGCGCGATCCCGGCCGGATATGCAGTCGTCAGGCCGTAGTCGTGTACGCCCATCGGGCCGTCAGACATCTTGAGGGAAGGGATTCCAAGTCTCGGGATTGGACGCGTATAGAAATCGTTGATGCCGCCTATGATCTCGATCTTTTCGTCGAGCGTCATCTTGCTGAGAATCGAATCGACGCGTTTCTCCACGTCTGTTTTCGAGGGCACGGCTTGTGCAATAGCCAACTGAGCGAGAGAGAGAAGAACGACACCGACCAATAACCCACGATGACGCATAGTCGTTGGCTCCATAAGCAGGGATGATGAAGAGACTTGACCGTGATTCGTCAAATCTTAGAGATCGTATCCTACTCGCGGGATCGCGATAAGTTGGGTGCATGTGGATTCACCCTCGGGGAAAAACCTAAGTATCACTTAGTGATCTCCCTGCCGAAACTGTTGCACCAGATATTCGCTGGTACGAAGGGTGAAGGCAAGAATAGAAAGGGTGGTTGTTTTGTCGGTGCAGTTCAGGAAAACGCTGGCATCACACACGTACAAATTCGCTGCATCATGGGTCTGGCCGAAGCGATTGGTGACAAACTTCCTGGCATCGTTCCCCATACGGCATGTGCCCGTCTCGTGCAGACTGTAGCCGGGCATTTCCGGTTCGTCCGCGGCGTATTCCAGAACTGCGCCGGCGGAATGCATTACGTCAGCAGAGATTTGTTTCGCATGCTGGAACATGCGCAGTTCGTTGTCTCCCCATTGAAAGTGAATACGGGCCATCGGAATGCCACACGAATCCTTCGCGTCCGGGTCGATATCCACAAAGTTTTTTTCGGAGGGTAAAGTTGGAGCCTGCACGGTGAGACTGACGGGGGTCGGATAACGGCGCTTCATCTCGCGCTTGAAAGACGAGCCGAAGCCCTCGATCTGATCGTGGTACGAAGGAAACTCCGAACACCCTCCGTCTGGATAGACCGAATAGCCCCGGACAAAATTCTCTTCATGCGCGCGTTCCAGATTCTGCCAGCGCGGCATCCACGCGATTGCATTGGCGCTTACGTTGTCCGGAAAGCTGGGCTGGCCTAAAAGCTGCGGCAGATAGCCGCTTGCCGTGGTAGCGTACAAGTGGTCGCACAGGTTGCGCCCCAGTTGCCCGCTCGAATTAGCGATGCCATTCGGCCAATGCCGAGATTTTGAGTTCAACATGATCCGGGCGCTTTCGATACAAGATGCGGCTACCACCACCGCGCGCCCCCGAACCTCATATTCCTGCCGCGACTCGCGATCGATGTAAGCAACTCCAGAGGCGCGACCATTTTCATCGACGAGAATATTCCTGGCCACGGCGTTGGTTCGGAGTTCCAGGTTCCCGCTAGCTTCAGCTACCGGCAGCAAGAACCAGGGCGAGGAGAAGAAGGCGCCTACTTCACAGCCAAAGGTACAATCTCCACAGAAATGACACGGGGGATGTCCCTCGTGCGCCACGGTAAGCTGCGCGAGCCGATCCGGCAAATAAGGCACACCAACTTTCTCCGAGCCCTTCTGAAGAATCATGTCGAGACATCTAAAATTGAACGGTGGCAGGTAGACTCCGTCGGGGTTGCTGGGACGGTTCTGCACCGTGCTGGCCACGCCGATCATCTTTTCCACGCGGGTGTAGTACGGTGCAATCTCGCTGTAGGTGACTGGCCAGTCTGTGTCATATCCGTCTAGAGTCGCAGCTTTGAAGTCGATATCACCGAAGCGCGCCGAACTGCGTCCCCAAAAATTGGTTTTTCCACCTACAGCCGAACAACGCGGCCACATCCACTTCGTGCCCGGCGCGGTGCGGTAGCCGATGTCGTGTTCCCATGCCCCTTGGTTGTACTCCGAGTCAAGGAAATCCGGCGTGTCCTTCATGCGCGTCTTGGGGTCGCCGAAACCTCGATACTTTATCTCCCATGTCATGCGATGGTTTCGGAAGTCCTTTTCTGGATCAAGCCGCCGACCGGAATTCAAAGCACAGACCTTGAGTCCAGCCTCGCACAAAGTCTTGATCGCCATGCCGCCGCCGGCGCCGGTTCCGATCACAATGACGTCGTAGATCTTTGTTGACATAGGCCCTCTTTTATCGGGAAGGTGCGGGATTAAGATGAAGATGTTCTGGATCGTCTTTGTGAGGACAAGCAGGAGACTCGGCGTAGAACCTCAGGCCGGGATAGTCCAACTCCTTCAATCCGATCTCACTCGTATAGAAACCCATCACCGTGTATTCCCGGACAAGATCAAAAAACTTCCGGCCAGGTTCGTCGCCAGCCCGGAATTTCTTCTTATAAGCGAGCGACTCAAGCAGAGCTGTTTGCTGATCCGGATTGAGCATCACAAATGTCTTGCCCCCGGTCTCGTCGCTGCGCATGTTCAGCCAAGTTAGGCCGTAGCGAAAATCCCGCTGCAATTCCGGATCTCGCGACACCGTAAGGTCGACGAATTCCGACACTCCCGCATCGCGCGCGCCCGGTGTGTCGTCTGAAGGAATGATCAAATCAGTGAGGTGCTCAACCAGGGCATACTCCGGCGTAGTAAAGAAGATCGGACGATAGACTGCGGGCTTGATGTGGGCCAGTGGGTTGCCGATGTGAGTGCAGGCAAAAGTCCACTTGCTAAATCCGGGGAACGTTGCCACTCCTGCGGCCACAGTCAGGATGCGCAAGACTTCACGTCGTTCTATGTTTTGTCCGGCCATCGATTATTTCCTTCGCGAATGATACAACCCCGCTCAGCGCAGCGATCAGAATGTGATTCGAAGGGCAAACTGCAGCACGCGTGGCATGTGGGCGCCGGTCGGGTACAGGAAGTTCTGTGTACCTACGGAGCTGTTCACGCCGTTCCATTGAGTGTGGTTGAAAACATTGAACGCTTCCGCCCGAAATTGAAGTTGCATTTTTTCTGATGGTTTGAAGATCTTGTACACCGACGTATCGAGGTTGGTGCGACGGGGCAGGTTCAGACTGTTCCGGCCCGAGTTGCCGAAGGTCAAGCCCTGTGGCTGTTCATAGGCGAGACAGTTGAAGAGTGGGCGGGCCTTGGTACCGGCGACTGTACAGCTCGGATCCGGTGCGGCGTGAGGATCGCCAATGCGATCCGCGTACGAACCGTTGTTCGTAATCCCGTCAGCCACGCCGGCGTTATCCCCGAAGATGCCATCCGCCACGGAAAAAGGATTGCCACTCTGGTGTGTCATGATGCCGGCAAACTGCCATCCGCCCAGGAAAGTGTGGGTGAGTCCCTTGCCGGCGAAATAAGGCTCTTCATAAACCCAGGCCACGGTCAGGATATGCCGCTGATCGAAATTGGAACTGGCATAGTTACTGTGGATGTTGTAAGAGTTTACGAAGTTGCCGTCCACGTTGTCGGAAGAGTCGTCAAGCGAGTGGCTGTAAGTGTAAGCCACGTCGAGTGTGAGCGGGCCATCGGTTTTTCGCAGGGAAAACTGCAGCGCATTGTAGTTGGAGTTGGCCGCGGGCTCGACACGCTGCAGGGAATCGAGACTATAGAACGGCCGAAACGGATTCGGATCATTTCCGCACGCAATGCCGAGGTTGACGGCCGCCTGCCCGGTTATCGGGACGCCAGCGAAAGTGGTTCCTGTATTGCAATCGCCGGGATAGTTGGTGGGAGGGCCAAGGGGAAGCGTAATCGGTTCGCCGGGTACGTACGGGTTCTGGGATGCGGGCACCGGGTGTAACGCGTTTGCTTCGTGCTGCAGAGTGAGATGCGTTCCCTTAGCGCCGACATAAGCCAGCGTGGCCACGGCATGCTTCATAAGATCGCGCTGCACATCCAGATGCCATTGTTGAACATAGGGCCATTTCACCGCGTCGGGAATGGAGATGGTCGACAATGGGAACAGCAAACCCTGTCCGCCGACGTTGTTGTAGCCAACGATGTTGAATTGGGTCGGCTCCTGCACCAGCGGCGGCGTGCCCTCAAGATTTTCCGCGTTGCCCTCCATGCCATTGGTATGCTCGAAGAAAATTCCGTAGCCGCCGCGAACCGCCAGCTTGCCATTGCCAAGAGGATCCCACGCAAACCCCAGCCGGGGAGCCGGATTAAACAGGTGCCCCTTTAAACACCCCCGCGGCACTCCGCCAACACCACATTGCACCACGCCGTCGAACGGCGTCGTGCCTGGAGTAACAAGAAGCGCCCCCTCGACTCCAGTCACGCTGCCATCGTCAATTTGAGGTGCGGTCTTCGCGTTGTAGGCAGCGGGATCCCAATTAGAGACCAGATGGTTCCTTTCCCAGAAAGTGCCGAACAGGCTGATGCGCAGGCCGAGATTCAAAGTTAGATTTTTGAAGATGTGGTAGTCGTCCTGAAAGTAGGGCTCGAACATTTTGTAATTGATGTGATACTTGGGCTGCGCGTTCGCCTGCTGGAAGTTCGCTATGTTTCCCATCAGCAGGTCGGCGAAGGCATTACCCGTCGAAACCGAAGCGGCGGTAGTGTCGAATGTCAGATCGCCGCCGAGGTCAGTAAACGAGTACTCATTCTTTTCGGCGTTCACGAAGTAGCCGCCGAATTCCAGCTTGTGTTTGCCCAGACTCTTGGTGACGTTGTCGCGATAAGTGAAGGTCGGGTTCGAATTTGACCAGGGGAAGGCTGTGGGGCCTTCACAGAATCCGCCTCCGTAATCGCCGGAAGTGCTCAGGCAGAAATCGGGCAGTTTGCCCCCATAGTTTGGGAACAGCCCAGGCATGGTGAAGTTGCTACCGCGCGTCCACACTGACGAGTTGGTGTTGGTGAGCTGGAGGTGGTCCGTCGTATAGCTGGCGACAAATTCGTTGAGCAAGGTTGGCGTTATGGTGGCCGTTAGCCTGGAGACAATTTCCACTCCAGGGCCGACAAAATGCGATCGAATCGTCGGAAAGCTTCCGCTTTCGAAAGTGAGGGTGCCGCTCGTCGTATTCCAGGAATCGTGAATCAGACGAAACGTGGCCCGTACTTTGGAATTGAAATCGTGGTCGATCCGTACCAGGTTCTCGAGCCATTGCGTCGGTTGACCTACCGCCTCGGCAAAGGTGGCCTGTCCGCTATTGATCGTGTTGGGGAGGGGAATCATGGGCAGCAGGGCCTGGGCGTTCGGATCGATGAATGGGATTGTGTTGTTGGGGAATGGGTTCCCAGTATTCGGGTCAATGGGGCAGTCGGTTGGATTTGGGTTTATTGGCGCGCACTGGTCGTTGAAGTCTCCCTGCCGGTTGGCCATCGAGGGAACGTAATTGAAGAAGTTGTACGGAACGACCTCGCGGCGCCAGTTCTGTAACCAGAAAAAGAAAGTATGGTTCTTCCAGATAGGACCTCCCACACTGTAGCCGAAGTCGTGTTTGTGGTAACCCGCTACCGGCGTCCCGGGCTGGTCGAAATAGTTGTGGGCATTGAACGCCTCGTTTCGCAGGAATTCCCACACCGAGCCGTGAAATTGGTTTGTCCCCGATTTTGTTTCCACCTCGACCGTGCCAGAACCATTGCGTCCGTATTGCGCACCGTAGTTTGAAGTCAGCACCTGGACTTCCGCAATGGCCTCGACGCTGGGATAGACGTTCAGCGAAAAGTTGCTGCCGTTATCCATCATGTCGCCGCCGTCCACTTCCCAGTTGTTGTATTCCGTGCGGCCGCCATTGACGCTGTAATTGACATTGCCCGCCGCACCGACGACGCCTTCATCTTGCCCAGTCTGGTTGCTCACACCAGGCACGAGCGTGATCAACTGCGTAAAATTGCGTCCATTTAATTGCAGTTGGAGCGCCTCTTTGCCGGTGATCGTGCCGCCCAGTTGGTTGGATTCGGTATCTACCTGCGCCAGTCCTTCTCCCTTCACGGTGACTTCTTCGTGGGTGTTGCCAACTTGCATCATGATGTCGATGCGGGCATTTTGAGCCACACGCAGGGTAACGCCTTCCGCTTGATATTTGCGGAATCCGGCGGCAGAGATGATGATGTCGTACTGTCCCGGCGGCAGTGCAGCAGCGACATATTCCCCGGCGGAGTTACTCTGGACCTCTCGAACAACTCCAGTTGCGTTGTTCCTGATGACGACATCGGCTTTCGGAAGCACAGCCCCAGTTTTGTCTCGAATCGTACCCGTGAGGGAGGCTGTGTCCTGAGCCAACGCGACAGCAGGGAGCAGCAAGAGTCCCAAGAGAAGCCCGCGACGCCGCAAAACTTTCCCCCCCATGTTCTCCCCTGTTGCTCGAAGCATGGCTTTGCAACTGCCAGTGTCTACGTGACCCGCAGGTAAGTCGTATACTGCTCGTCCCCAATCTCGGTGAAAGGCAGCATCTTGATTGGCGTGCCGGCGGTTTTTATTTGCCAGCTTCGCTGGTCCACTCGGTTAGCAGCCAGCAAGTCCGCGCCCGTTAAAACTGGTTGGGCGTCGGTGACGGCAAACAATACCAGCGGTCCAAAAAGCAGCGCGACGGTCTGCGGATGCCGGGGATCGATTGATTCCAGCCGCGTGGTCATCGGCAGTTCCAGTTCCACGCGGTCGCCAGTGCGCCATCTGCGATGAAGCGCTACAAAACTTCCAGGAGTTGCTGGCGCCTGAACGCGTCGTCCGTTCACTGAGATCGAGGCCCCTGTGGCCCATGCTGGAATCCGGAAATGGATGGCGAACTCCCTTTTATGCGACGCCGTAACCTCGAAGGTCACTACTTCTTCAAACGGGTACAGGCTCTTTTGCGTTAGCGCCACCTGGGCGCCATCTTGTGTCCATCGAAGCGTCGAAGGGATGTACAAATTGACCCACACGCCGCTCGCATCGCGGAAGTAAGTGTTGATGCGATAGTCGGCTGCGACCTGCGGCAGCGTTCCCGAGCAGCACGCCCAGTGTTGATGGTCCGAGTAGACCTTGCGTCCCTTGAAATTATAGTCGGAGTAGTAGAAGGTCCTTCCGTCGGCCTGCAACGGCTTCGCGCCCAGAACGGTGTTGTACATCACGCGCTCCATGCTGTCGCCGTAGCGCGGGTCGCGGGTTACGCGCAGCAGGTAGCGCGTCAGCTTGAAGTGCGCATACGAGCCGCAGGGAGTCTCAAAGCTGCTGTGGGTCTCAGTGAGGCTGGCGGCAACATCCGGACTGTTAGGGGCACGCAGCGTCTCATCCGGCCCCCAACCTCCTGTCGCAAAACTTTGATGTGAGAGCATTTCAAAAGCGTTCCGGGCCGCGCGCAGGTGTTTCTCGCTTCCTAGCGTCAGATACGCTTGCATGGCCGAGTTCAACGAATTTACATAGCTGTAAGCGTGTCTGCCGGCAAGCACGTCGCGGCCTTCAGCCAGTGGATCATAATACTCATCGTCAAGATACTGCCGTCCCAGTTCACGATATCGCTCCCCCGCTCCGCGCTGATAGGCCAGGAAGAGATTTTCTGAAATAGTGTAGGATTCGTCCCACGTCCAACTCTCATCCTTGTTCGGTCGCCATTCTTTTCCATGCTCTACAGCGTGCGTCGGAAAATGTGGCAGGGCGGCCTTGGTGGTGCGCTCGAGAATCGAGTAGGCATCAGGATCGCCCACGTATCGATGTGAATCGATCAGGCCGCAGACCAGCTTGTCGTAGCAATAGGTGGGGAACCGATTTTTATCGTAGTAATCGTCAGAAATCGTCTGGGCGTACAAGCGGTTCAGACGTATCACTTTGTCCCGCGTTGCCTGGTCCCGCGTGATGGCATACATGCGCGCGAGCGCCGAAACCCATTGGCCAAACGTGCAACTGGGCGCGAAGCCATCTTCGTCTTTGCCCCAGTTGTAGTCGGGATTGTAGTGATACCAGCCACCCAAGTCCTCGCCCGGGGCGGGCTGGCCACTCATCTGACGAAAGGGCTTCAGCAGGCTGTCTTCGCTCAACCCCATCAGCACAGAATGCGTCTCTTCCAGTTGCTTTTCGTGAGCAGCACTTGCCAGCACGACATCAGCGTAGTCGAACTGCTCAAGCGGTTGCGGTGCTGAATCGGCCAGTATTTCCGGGAAAAAGCGGCTGGGAATCGCTAGTCCCGCGGTCACCATCGAAGCCGACTGGACGAATCTTCTACGCGAAACTCTAGATGGGAGGGTCACGGGCTATTCTCCTACCGCAATGCAGTGTGGTTGCGAGTGCGAAATTCAGAGCTGCCGCTGGGAATAGTACCAGTTTTACAATGGCTCACGTTTGGCATCTGTCCATTCGCTTCCCTCTCCGTTTGACTGTTGAGAAAGCATCTGGTTAACTGCATGCGTTAAACCCACAGACTTCAATGGCTACTCGTCGGAAATTTCTCGCTGGCTCGGTTAGTGCTGTTGCCGGAGTACTGGCCACTTCCACGAATGTGGGGGCTCAAACAGAGATTGAGCCGAGTGTTTCCGAAATTGTCAGCCTGTGCGGGGAATGGTGTTTCCGTTCGGACCCAGACAACGCGGGTGTTCAGCAGAAATGGTACGACGCCCCTGCTCTGGATAAGGACTGGCGAAGTGTCAGCGTGCCTCACACCTGGCAGGTCGAGGCGCCGCTGACCGATTATCGCGGAGTTGCATGGTATCGGCGGAGCTTCGAGCTAACGACCGATACCCAGCGGGACTGCGCTGTACGCGTGGAATTTGAGGCCGTCTTCCACACCGCCACGATTTGGGTGAACGGTCGGCCTGCCGGAGAACACTCGCGCAAGGGTTACACCGCCTTCACTCTTGACATCACCGACCTGCTGCAGTGGGGTCGAACCAACACCATCGCGGTCCGCGTGGACAATGCCTTCGATCAGCACATGGTGCCCCGGGGCCGATCAAGCGACTGGGCGAATGACGGAGGCATTTACCGCCGGGTGCAGTTGCTGGTCACGCCAAAGATATTTGTAGATCGTGTCGATGTTGAGGCCGTACCCGACCTGACCAGCGGGGAAGGGAAACTGGCGATTACCGCCCACATTCGCAACAACAGCGGAAAGTCCTGGCATGGCCACGCTTCCTTCCTGGTCACGGAAGTAGAGGAGCCGCTGACAATTTTGCGTGAATCGCCGGGCAAGGCATTCTCCGTGCACGCGGGAGCCGTCGAAACGCTCAGCTTTCAGTCTACTTTGTACAACGCTAAGTTGTGGCACTTTGACCATCCCCATTTGTACCGGATCGAACTTTCCATTTCGGATGGAAGGAACGAACACCGTTTCATCACCAATTTTGGCGTTCGAAAGTTTGAGATTCGAGACGGCGCTTTTTATCTGAACGGCGAGCGCGTGCGGCTTATGGGCGTGGAACGCATGGCCGGGGGCAATCCGGAGTTCGGCATGGCAGAGCCGGCGGAGTGGATCACACACGACCATGCGGACCTGAAGCATTTGAACTGCGTTTTTACGCGCGTGCATTGGCCCCAAGACAAGCGGGTTCTGGATTACTGCGATCGCCATGGCATTTTGATTCAAACCGAAGTTCCGGCTTGGGGACCAGACACGTTCTCTGGCATGACCGTCCAGCCTGATGCGGACGTCATGGAAAATGCTCTGGAACAACTGCGCGAAATGGTGGCCCGCGACCGCAACCATCCCTCGATTGTGGCCTGGGGATTGTGCAATGAAATTGGAGGGCAGAACCCTCCCGCATATGAGTTCGCGAAGCGCCTGTTACAGGAAGCCAAACGCCTGGATCCGGGTCGTCTCTGCTCCTACGCTTCGAACTCCCTGGGTAGTACGCTGCAGCGCGATGTTGCGGGACTGATGGATTTTATCGAGGCCAACGAATACTACGGAACCTGGGCCCCGGGAACGGCAGCGGACGCAGCGCGTTATCTCGATGAAATTCACGCCGCGTTTCCCGGCAAACCGATCGTGGTTTCAGAATATGGATACTGCGCCTGCACACCCGACCGGCCCGAAGGAGATGAACCAAGGATCGAGATTCTGTGCTCGCATGACGCGGCCATCCGTTCGAAGGATTTCGTCGCCGGAGCCATTTTCTTTTGCTACAACGACTACCGCACTCACATGGGCGATCGTGGTGTAGGAGCGTTGCAACAGCGGGTCCATGGAGTGGTGGATGTCTACGGCGCGCGCAAGCCGTCTTATGAAGTTCTCCGCGGTGAGTCAAGCCCGATCGAATCGCTTACGGCGGAACAGCGGGGGAACAAATTCCAGGTGCGGATCAGACCGCGTCACGATCTTCCGATGTACACACTCCGAGGTTACAAGCTGCGAGGTTTGTTCTTCGGGCAAGGCAACATTCCGGTCGAACGCCAGGAGGTAGACTTGCCAAACGCTCCGCCCGGCAGCGAGACGAAGCTGGAACTGGCGTTCACCCAATCCGAAGCGCCAGTTCACATCCAGTTTGATATTCTCCGTCCCACATCGTTCTCAGCGTATTCCTTGGATTGGAAACCTTAAGGATGCAGCGGGTGTGGGCCTGGTTCTCATCGCTCTCATCGTAGAGAAGAAAATGAAACTGCTTCGCCTCTCAACCGCTGCTCTTTTGTTCTGCTGGTGTCTGGTCTGCAGGGCTGACCCTGTTCTTCCCACGCTTTTCAGTAACCACATGGTCCTGCAACAGCATGTCGACATTCACATCTGGGGCAAGGCGGACAAGGCTGAGAAAATTGCAGTAACTGTTGCAGGCCATGAGGGCCTTGCGACCGCGGATGCCGCAGGCCGCTGGAGCGTTCGTCTCCCGGGATTGCCGGCTGGTGGTCCGTTCATCCTTACCGTTCAGGGCAACAGGAAAATCGTATTCACTGACGTGATGGTTGGCGAAGTCTGGATCGCGTCCGGCCAATCCAACATGACGTTTATGCTGAGTGGAGCCGAGAGCGGTGCGGCTGAAGTGCCGAAGGCGGACTACACGCAGATCCGCCTTGTCACTGTCCCCAAGAGAATTTCGCTTTCGCCTCAAGAGAACACTCTGCCCGCTGGCTGGCAGATTTGCACGCCTGACACAACGAAGAATTTTTCGGCAGTCGCCTATTTTTTCGCGCGCGAGCTCCACCGGAAGCTGAATGTCCCGATCGGCATTGTCCTGAGTTCGTGGCCGGGAACCGCAATTGAAGAATGGATTGATCCGGACACGCTGCGCGCCGATCCCGACTTACGACCGATTATCGAGGAATCAGATCGATCAAGCACCGCCGCAAAACAATTTGCTGACCAAGGACTGGCTTTTGGACTTGAGTTCGATGATTTTGAACTGATCCCGGCTTCGTCCAACTCAGCCCCAACGACGCTGGCCGACTTCGATGATGGTACCTCCCGCAACTCGTTCGGGGGATCATTTTCTTACAGCTGGGCGGACGGCCCCGACTCGGCATTCGATCTCGTATCTCCGGGCCGCGGAGGCCGAGGATTTGCTGCCCGCGTTGCAGGACGATTGGACGGAACCCAAGGCTCCGCCTTGACGATGAATTACCGGCTTGATCGTTCCCCGGTTGATATGACTTCTTACGCAGGGATTCGCTTCTGGGTGCGGGGAAACGGTTCGTTCCGATTCAAATCCGTGCAGCCGACAATCGGCGACTACGATGACTACGCCACGCCCATTCTCAATGCGTCGGCCGATTGGCAGCCTGTAACGGTGTGGTTCCACGATCTCCGCCAGGAAGGCTGGGGCGTAGTGATGCCTTTCACGCAAAGCGCGCTCTCAGGCTTTGCGATCGAAATTCTGACCACCTTGGGATATGCGCCGATGCCGGTTTCTGGCCTTTATGAAGGGATGATCAATCCTCTGTTGCCCTATGGCTATCGCGGGGTGATCTGGTACCAGGGCGAGAGCAACGAAGCTAAACCGCAGCAGTATCGCAAGCTCCTTCCAGCGCCCGTCGCGAGTTGGCGAAAGGCATCGAGAAACGAGAATCTCGATTTCTTCATCGTGCAACTGCCCAACTACGGACCCACTCCCGATCAGCCGGGCGACTCCGCCTGGGCGGAACTGCGCGAGGCGCAGTTGCAAACCGCGCAGCGCGTTCCCCACACGGGCTTGGTCGTCGCCATTGACGTCGGCGATCCCAAGAACCTTCACCCGAACCGCAAACTCGAGGTTGGCCAGCGTCTCGCACTTTGGGCGCTCGGTACGACTTACGGCAAGCCGATTGTGTACTCCGGGCCCTTGTACGATTCCATGAAAATCATGGGACCGGAAATCCGCGTTCAATTCACTCATGTCGGCGCCGGATTGGAAAGCACGAGGAGGCGTGCTGCAAGGGTTTGCAATCGCCGGAGCCGACCACAAATTTCATTGGGCTGAGGCACGAATCGAAGGTGGCGCTGTGATTGTCTCCAGCCGGGAGGTGCCTGACCCGGTGGCGGTCCGCTACGCCTGGGCCAACAGCCCGCAGTGCAATCTCTTCAACAAAGACGGGCTTCCGGCTTCGCCATTCCGCACAGACGACTGGCCTCGGAGCACGACGGCTCACTGACAATAGCGCTGCAATCAACTACTCTTTCGCGGGCGTGATCACAATATTCCGAAAAGCGACGTGGTTGTCTTCGCTACCCTGAAGATAAATCGGCCCCGGCAATTCTTCGTGGCTGTCGACAGCCCCTCCGGTGATTCCCGGGATCTCCTTGTGATCGATGATCGTTGTCCCGTTCTGTAAAACGCTGATTGTTCGCCCGATTAAAGTGATATCGAAGGTTTGCCATTCTCCAGGCTTGCGCGGTTGCTCCGGGGTGGGAACCAGAAAGCCGTACACACCCCCGGTGTGGTGACTGGCCGGCTCCTGAATCGAATTGTCTTCAATCTGCACTTCGTAGCGGCCCCGCACATACACACCACTGTTGGCGCTGGCAGCACAGTTGAACTCGATGTGCAATTTGAAGTCCTGGACCTTCTGGTCGTTGATAAGCTCCGGTCCATGTCCGGGGCTGATCAGCGTCCCGTTCTCCACTTTCCAAACCGCGGAGGCATTCGGGTCGCTCATTTTCCAACCAGTCAAATCTTTCCCGTTGAACAGTGACACAGGCTTCCCCCACTTGGGCGTGCCTTTTCTCTGGAGCCTCGGCGCAGGTACACCGGACCACGTCCACGGGCCTCCTTTCGGTCCAGTGACCGAACCGGAGAGAGTTTTCCCGGTCAACTTTCCAACAAAAACCCAATCATCGGGCGTCTCTTCTTCTGCCTTCGGTGAAACGAAAGTGACTTGGCCATCGAAAATTTCAACCTTGGGCAGTGGGCGGGCATTCCCCCATCGGCCGACCATTTGTGCGACCAACTTCCCATCTTCCAACCGAATCTCCAGCCATGAGGGATAGTCGCGATCGTTACCCTTCACGGTCAAATCCCAACGGCCGAGAAAAGGCTTTTCCGCAGATGCCTCCGGACCATAGCTGTCCAGACCGACGCGTCCCCTTGCTGGCATGGCAAAAGCTGAAATTAGAACGACGGCTACGAGTGCAGCGCGAAACAGGGTTGGCAGGCGCATTTTCATAGTTCTTCTCCTTGCGAAAACCGATTTCCGCAGCGGCTTCGGCAAACTCAGTAACCCTAGATTTACGCCGGCGCCAAGAGGGTGAGATTTATACCACGCTTTCTAAGGCAGCTTGAAAATACCATCACTGTGAGTTTGACAGAAGCCCGAAAGCAGGAGGCGATGGCGACACCCAAATAGGTCACGCGGAAGAGACATGGTTGCTGTCCTGCGGCAAGTGAAAAGCGGAGCAGATTTGTCGGCGATCCATCACGCGACGTACTATCTCTGCAGTTTCGCTTAAAGAGCACAAGGAATGAAGAGATTCAAACTTCCAGACGCACCGGCCGATCAGAGGGGCCCTGTCAAGGTGTGGGCGGAATCTGTTGTGATCCCGACTTACCACCCGTTGCCCCCAGACAAGAACCCGATGTTTCTCGAAAAACGGGTCTATCAGGGCAGCAGTGGGCGAGTCTATCCGTTGCCTTTCACGGAGCGCATTTCGACGGAAGCGGTGGAACTCACATGGCAGGCGGTTCATTTGGAGAACGAGTTTCTGCGTGTCATGGTCCTGCCGGAGATTGGCGGACGCATTCACGTCGGCATGGACAAGACGAACGGGTACGACTTTTTCTACCGCCAGAACGCCATCAAACCCGCACTCGTGGGTTTGGCCGGGCCGTGGATTTCCGGGGGCGTGGAGTTCAATTGGCCTCAGCATCATCGACCGGCAACGTTCATGCCGGTGAGTTCTCAGATCGAAGAAAGCGACGACGGTTCGCGGACAATCTGGTGCAGCGATCATGACCCAATGAATCGGCTCAAGGGCATGCATGGCGTCTGCCTGCATCCGCAAAAGGCTTACATTGAGCTGAAAGTTCGCCTTTACAATCGCACTCCTCTTGTCCAAACGTTTCTTTGGTGGGCCAACATTGGCGTGCATGTCCATGAACTGTACCAGTCTTTCTTTCCGCCAGATGTGCACTTCGTGGCGGATCATGCCAGGCGGGCGATGAGCCGGTTTCCGCTTTGCGACGGGTTCTACTATGGCGTGAATTACGGAGAGCGCAGCCGCACGGGCGTGCCCGCTGACGAGCAACCGTCTAAGTTCATTCCGCCGGGAAGCTACCCTTCGAACGATTTGAGTTGGTACGCGAATATCCCGGTCCCGACCAGTTACATGGCGATCGGCTCCAGCGAAGACTTTCACGGTGGCTACGATCACAAGCGTAAAGCGGGATTGGTCCTTGTCGCCAATCATCACATAGCACCCGGCAAGAAACAGTGGACGTGGGGCAATCACCCTTTCGGTTATGCCTGGGACCGCAATCTCACGGATGAAGACGGCCCTTACATCGAGCTGATGACGGGCGTCTTCACGGATAATCAGCCAGACTTTTCATTTCTCGCTCCCGGAGAAACGAAGACCTTCAGTCAGTTCTGGTACCCCATTCGGGAGATTGGTCCCGCACACAAAGCCAACCAGGATGTGGCCCTCAGTCTACGGACTCGGACGCGCGAGGCGCGTGTTGGCGTCTGCGTGACGCAGGCATTTCCAGCCGCCAAAGTTCGCTTGGAGACCGCGACCGGACCCATTGCAGAGTGGCAGTGCGATCTGAAGCCGGGAGGTGCTTTTCTGCAAATCGCCCAATTGCCCGGCGGAGTCAAGGAGAGCGAACTCGGCGCCGTCGTCGAATCCGGGGACGGGAAGGTACTGCTTCGCTACACGCCGCCCCCTCCTGCAGAACAGGAAATGCCTGCAGCCGCGACTGAGCCCAGGCTCCCAGAAGAAATCCAGAGCAACGACCAACTCTATCTCACAGGCCTCCACCTCGATCAGTATCGGCATGCAACGCGTCAGGCTGACGCGTATTGGCGCGAAGCGCTCCGCCGCGACCCTGCCGACAGTCGATGTAGCAATGCGATGGGGATCTGGCATCTTCGTCGCGCCGAGTTTGCGGAAGCTGAGAAGTTCTTCCGCCAGGCGATCCAGACTCTGACGCTCCGCAACTCCAACCCAGCGGATGGGGAGGCCTTCTATAACCTCGGACTAACGCTTCGTTATCTGAATCGCGGCGAGGAGGCCTGCGCCGCTTTCTACAAGGCTACTTGGAATCACGCGTGGCGCTCCGCCGCCTACTTAGCGCTGGCGGAGTTGGATGCGAAGAGGGGTGATTGGAATGCTTCCATCAGGCACCTCGAATCATCCTTGCGCTTGGATACGGAAAACCTGAACGCAAGGAATTTGTCCGTGGTTGTCTTGCGTAAACTTGGCAGAACATCCGAAGCAGATACGCGACTCAAAGAGACGCTAGCGATTGATCCGCTCGATTCCTGGGCCCGCTACCTCGCAAGCAACTCGTTACCAAGGGGCAATCAAATGCTCCTGGATTTGGCCCTGGACTACACACGCGCGGGTCTCCACCAGGAAGCTGTCCAGCTCTTGGGACACACCGACCGAAATGCCAGGGACGGTTCAGTTCCGATTCTGTTGTATGCGATGGGCCACATTTATCAAGAACTGGGCAATGCAGCCGCAGCAAGCCGAATGTGTTCAGAAGCCTCGGTTGCAGCGCCCGACTATTGCTTCCCCAACCGGTTGGAAGAATTTGTCATTCTTCAAGAAGCGGTGTCTGCCAATCCTGAAGACGCCAAAGCCGCATACTACTTGGGTAATCTTCTCTACGATCGCCGGAGGCACCGTGAAGCCATCGTTCTGTGGGAACGAGCTGCGCACGCCGATCCAACGTTCCCCACCGTCTGGCGCAACCTTGGAATCGGTTATTTCAATGTGCTCGGAGAAGTGGAGTTGGCGCGCTCCGCGTTCGACAAGGCGCTAGACGCGGATCCCGGAGATGCGCGCATCCTCTACGAGCGAGATCAGCTGTGGAAGCGACTTGGGGAGTCGCCGGAACGGCGCTTGGCAGAGCTCGAAAAGTCTTCCGAGTTAGTGCGTCGGCGCGACGATCTGTCGGCCGAACTCGCTAGTTTGTATAACCTGACGCGACAACACCAGAAAACCCTCTCGTTGCTTGCGTCACGCAAATTTCAACCATGGGAGGGTGGAGAAGGCCTGGCGCTCAGCCAGTATGTCCGCGCGAATTTGGCTCTCGGACGGCGTGCACTGGCTCAGGGTGCGTTGCTCGAAGCGCGACGTTTGTTTGAGGCTGCGCTCCGCTGCCCCGAAAATCTCGGTGAAGCCAAGCATCCCCTGGCAAACCAAAGCGATGTCTATTTCTTTCTGGGCTGTGCTTTCGAAGCCGAGGGTGATCGAGCCACGGCTCAACAGTGGTTTGAACGCGCCGCCAGACACAAGGGCGACTTCCAGGAAATGAGCGTGAAGTCGTTTTCAGAAATGTCTTACTACAATGCGCTGGCTTTGAGGCGGCTCAATCGGACGGAAGAAGCCGAGGAACTGTTGGATTCCTTACTCGCGCATGCCGAGGCCCTCTCGCAACAAAACGCAACCATCGACTATTTTGCAACGTCGCTTCCGGCAATGCTGTTATTTGAGGATGACCTGCGAAAGCGAAACACCATAACTTCAACCTTTCTGTGCGCACAGGCCTGGCTGGGCCTCGGCGAAGAACAAAAAGCGCGGGAACTTCTGCATCAAGTGATGCATCTCGATCGAAACCATGCGCTGGCCGCAGATCTGTTGTCCGACCTGGAAATGCGGCCCGGTTTATGAAAACTGGGGAACACTACAACGCGGGTTACGTCTGGACGATCTCCGCGATCGCGGCCCTGGGCGGGCTTTTATTCGGTTACGACTGGGTAGTCATCGGTGGCGCAAAACCTTTCTACGAAAAGTTCTTTCATCTCGGTTCCGAAGAATTGATCGGCTGGGCGAACAGTTGCGCCCTGATCGGCTGCCTTTTCGGCTCCATCGTTTCCGGAGCGATGAGCGACCGTTTCGGACGCAAGAAGTTGCTGGTTCTTGCGGCTGTCTTGTTCGGTGCGAGTTCCCTCCTTACCGGCTGGGCAAACACTTTTTCGTCCTTCGTCTTGTGGCGAATCACCGGGGGAGTTGCGATCGGCATTGCTTCCAACGTTTCCCCTACCTACATCGCGGAAATCAGCCCGGCGCCCTGGCGCGGTCGAATGGTGACGCTTAATCAATTGACCATCGTGGCGGGGATTCTGGGGGCACAAATCGTCAATTGGCTGATTGCCGAGAAGGTCCCCGATGGCGCCACCGCAGAAATGATTCGCCAGTCGTGGAACGGACAATATGGCTGGCGCTGGATGTTCACGGTCGTAGCCATTCCCGCCGTCGTCTTCTTTGTGAGCGCATTGTTCATCCCCGAGAGCCCGCGCTGGCTGGCGAAAATCGGAGACCAGGACGGGGCTCGCCGCACACTGGTCCGCATTGGCGGAAAACAATACGGCGACGAAACTCTGGCGGAAATCCAAGGCGCTCTCAGCGCCGAGGCCGAGGGGATGGTGCCTTGGCGAGAGTTGTTGACTCCTGCCATTTTGAAGGTGCTGCTGATCGGAGTCGCGCTCGCCGTTCTTCAGCAGTGGAGCGGCATTAATATCATCTTCAACTATGCCGAAGAAATCTACCGCAGCGCGGGCTATGGAGTCAGCGGCGTTCTATTCAACATCGTAATCACCGGAACGATCAATCTTGTGTTTACTCTGATCGCACTAACCCTGGTGGATCGGGTGGGGCGCCGCTCCCTCATGCTGTTTGGGTGCGCAGGAATTGCATTGTCTCATCTGGTGCTTGGCCTTACTTATCACGCTGGAATCAAAGGCCTGCCAGTTCTGATCATTACACTGTGCACGATTGGCTGTTACGCCCTTTCCCTAGCTCCTGTGACCTGGGTCTTGATCTCGGAAATTTTCCCGAATCGTGTTCGCGGTATCGGGGTCTCGATTTCAGTGTCTGCTCTCTGGAGCGCTTCCTTTATTTTGACCTTCACGTTTCCCATCCTCAATGGCGTCCTCGGTCCGGCTGGGACGTTCTGGACCTACGCTGGTGTTTGTCTGGCAGGGCTTTTCTTTGTATTTTTACGTGTTCCTGAAACTAAGGGCAAGACTCTGGAGGAGATCGAACGTGAATTCACCAGTGTTGGCGGAGGATTCTCAAGCGAGCGGCAACCGTAACGCTCGCGTGGAATCGGGGCTACTCTCGGGCTGAAAGGTCTGCGCGCGTAGCTTGTTTGTTCACTAGACATGGCGGCGTAAGGGATCGCTCTCACGGCTGACGGGAAAGGAAACAACACAATGGCGAAGCGGCCAATCTCACGGCGTAAGTTCTTGTTGCATTCATCGGGCGCGGCGGGCCTGATGCTCGCGGGAGGCTCTCTCCCGGCCATGCCCGCCCCAGTTACGGCTGAAGCGCGTACCAAGTCGGGGGAGCGCTCGCAACCGCCAACCGTGCTGGCGGGGGCTATTCCGTCCTGCGCCTGGAAGCGAACCCTCGGCGATCTACCCAAGATCGCACTCATGGACGACAGCAACGCACGGCCGGAGGATCGGGCCGGACTGAATACTTTGACGCGCGTCAAGAAGGGAATTCCGCTGGGTGGAATTGGCGCTGGAAATTTCATGTACAACATTTGCGGCACATTCGGGCCGTGGCAAATGAAAGTGGGAAGGTACGAGGAACGATTTCTCCCTCAAGGCGCATTTCATATCCGGGAACAGGTAACGGGAAAACACGCAACGGCGAGGACTCTTGCAACCGATGACGTACTCCCTGCGTGGACACGACTCCAGTCCGGCGAAGGCGAATACCACGCTTTGTTCCCGCGCGGCTGGTGCACTTACCGGCCCTTCGAGACCAATATCGCCCTGGAGTTTTTCACTCCAGTCATCAAAGACAACTACCGGGAAACGTCTCTCCCTGCCTCGTTGTTCCAGTTCAGGATTCACAACCCGTTGTCATCCCCCGTCGAAGTTTCAGTCATGTTCACTTTTCCGAATGCGCCCTACACCGGCCCGCAGAACACACCGATTGGGAAGTCAAAAGGGACCGCTGATGAAACGGCGAGAGAGCGCAGGGGACTGACCAACGACTTGGCCCGCGATGCGCGCCACGGGATCACGGCTATCTTGATGAAGGCTCATGATCCAACGAATCCGCCGGAAACGGAAAACTCCGAGTGGTGCATCGCCACGAATGCGTCGGCATCGCGTACCACGACTTGGGATGGCGAAGGTGACGGAGTCGAGATTTGGCAAGACTTCGCTGCCGACGGAGAACTGTCTGATAAGTCCCTGAGTCAGGACAGCAAACTCCCCGCGGGAGCACTGTGCGTAAAGGTTAAGGTTGCTCCGGGATCGGACGTGACGATCCCTTTCGCACTCACCTGGTATTTTCCGCAGATTGAATTTGGACACGGCACGCGTTGGTGGCGCCGTTACACCGAGTACTATCCGGCCAAGCCCGGGCAGGCGTTTGAAATAGCCAAAGAGTCCTTGCTCAACGCACCGAAGTGGCGAAAGGCCGTCGAGGCGTGGCAAACCCCGATCGTCCAGAATCCAGCCTATCCCGAGTGGCTGAAGCAGAGCGTTCTGAATGAGCTTTACTACGCCACGTTCGGCGGCTCGTTCTGGGAAAATGGCTGCATCACCAAACCCAAGAAATTCGGAAATCGTCCCGGTCAGCACCTCGCGTCAGTGATGGAGTGCCAGGAATACGCCTTTGCCGAAAGCTTCGACGTTCGCCATCACCCTTCTCGCAGCAACCGAGATCTGTGGCCGCAAATCGAGCGCGACATCCTGCTGGTTTTCTCCGATTTCATTAGGGATACCCCGGATGGGAGTTGTCCCCACGACGCTGGCTCCATCGGGGAGGATCCGTTTTTTGACTACGATGGTTACGGCCGCTGGTATAACACTTCCCCGATGGGAATTAAGGGCCGCATTACTACACCATGGTCCGAGCTCTCGCCCAAGTTCATCCAGCAGTGCCACGCTTATTGGCACAAGAGCAAGGACGCCAAGTTTCTCGACGATGTCTGGCCGGTCCTCGTGCGAACCTACCGCTACCAGAAGACGACAGACACCGACGGCGACGGCTTGAGTGAAATGAAAAGCTCCGAATATAAGGACAACAAGCTGTTCAACGCCATTCTCTGGCTGGGCGCCCTGGAAGCGCTCGAAGCGATGGCGGAACACAAGAACGAGAAAGCCCTGCTCGAGGAATTCACTGCAGAACGGAAGAAGGCGCAAGCCAGCACGGAAGAACAGTTCTGGAACGAAGAACTCGGCTACTATCAGTACAACGCCCATAACACCGACATCATGGCTGACGCCACAGTAGGCCAGCGTTACGTTGACGTGACCAGTCTCCCGCCGGTGGTGAACGCTGACCGCCTCACGTCGCATTACCGGCAACTATTCAAGCGCGCTGTGTTGCCGCTTAGGGATTTCAACGGCGATGGGGTTGGTGACATGGGCGTGGCGAACGCGCTTCACCCCGACTCGACCCCCGGCGTTGGCGACAGTGAATACGCTCATCAATTTGAGGTCTGGACAGGAGTCAGCTATTGCGCAGCAGCAAACCTCTATCACTGTGGGAAGCGCATTCAAGACGGATCCTTGCAAGCTGACGCCTTGCTGCTTGGATGGGGTTTGTATTATCAGACCTGGGCGAACGAGCAGACAGCCTATTGGTTCAGTACGCCGGAAGCTTGGAGGCTCGAGGATCCCGAGAAGTTTCGTGCTTTAATGTACCAGCGCGCCCGAGGAATCTGGGAACTGGCGATGGAACTTAGCGATCCTTATGGCTGCGGAATGGGTGACCCGTTTAGTGTGTAGCCATTTCCACTATACAGCGCTTTTTCGGTTACCGGGCAGCTGGTCAGCGAACCGGAAGTTACCGAGCGGCCCAGTAGCGAATCGCGTCATCTGGTGTTAATCGCCATTGCGCTCATTGACCCAGCGGGAGATGTTGAGTAATCGCCTGTGGGTGTTGAAAATCGGGGCAGCACATGCGCCTATCAACTGCTGATTTTGACAGATCACATCCTACCGCGAGACGTTGGGTTCGCGGCGGGAGGCTGGGCGACTGTAAGGCGGCAACTGCGCGCCTCGGCTTCGGTGTTGGGCAGCAGCGCCGCCCGCACAGCCCGGGTCCAGATTACGTAGCCCGCTGCGGTCATATGCAGATCGTCAGGTCCAAAGAGATCTTTCGGTTTGCCATCCTCGAGCATCGGAGAGACCACGTCGATGTAGTGCAGATCCGAGCGCTTACCAGCACGGGTGCGTATCGCATTGTTGACCTGGCGTTGAAGAGGAAATTGCGCAAAGCGCAACTTTGAAGGCTTGAGAGAGATGAAATAGACCGGTGTCTTGCCCAACGCCTGCGTCTTCCGCGTCATGAATTCGTCAAAATCGGCCACGACTTTGTCCACCGATTTTCCCGCGTCAATGTCGTTCTCACCAGCGTAAAAGACGATGGCGCGAGGCCGATAAGGTGCGACGATCTGGTCGAACCAGCGGTTCACATACTCGATGTGCGAGCCGCCGAAGCCACGGATGATCACTGGCATCGGCGCCATGTCAGCGGCGAGATTCTCCCTCCATCTGACGATGCTCGATGAGCCGACGAAAAGTACCTGACAATTTGCGGGCGGCGCAGCCCGATCGGCTTCTACAAACCGAGCGATTTCCGCGCTGAGCACTTCCTCCAGAGTAGGAGCCGGAGCTGGGGTTGTCTGGGCTCCCACCATGGTGGAAGACAGCGCTACCACGAAAACGCATAAAGCAAAGCGGCGAATTAGGCCAGAGTCTAGAGAGGTCATCACAATCTCTTCTCCCGATCAAATCCTCGATTGAGCGCATTGAGAGAGTAAACGCTCTGATTTGAAGGCATTATGCCATTCATCAGCACGTAGCGGTTACACTCGTTGACCAGCGGTCGCCGAGATGATGGATGGGATCGCTAAGGGACCGGAAGACGTGAAAAAATCAGTTAGGGCCGCAGATGAACTCCCATGAACGTGGATGACCTACAGTGTTTTCTCTCGGCGTTCATCCGCAATCATTGGGGGCACCCACTGGATTCGCGCTGGGAGACTACGAGATGCGGAAAGGGTTTACGAGAAAACCGCAAAGGGACGAGCCGGCGACGCGAGGCAAGAACTACATAACGCCGAGCGGGCTGCAGCGCCTTAAAGATGAGCACCGGTTTCTGCTCACCAGGGAACGCCCGGCCGTGACGGAGGTGGTGGCGTGGGCTGCCAGCAACGGCGATCGCAGTGAAAACGCCGACTATCAGTACGGCAAGCGGCGGCTGCGGCAGATCGATGGGCGGATTCGCTTTCTCACG